>Ga0180433_10000047_pt1 | contig 185935 bp, 208 predicted proteins | sample SS_ome_8_FD_132980 | JGI IMG/M metagenome (GOLD analysis project Ga0180433, IMG submission 132980) | Hypersaline lake sediment archaeal communities from the Salton Sea, California, USA - SS_1_D_1 metaG | ecosystem: Environmental > Aquatic > Non-marine Saline and Alkaline > Hypersaline >...
AATCCTTCCTGTACCGCAGGCAATACTACCACCACAGTAGACGAAACAGGGAATGTCGGGCAATATTCTTCCATTGCTATTGGCACCGACGGCAACCCAGTAGTTTCTTACTATGATGCTGACAACGATAACTTAAATGTTCTTAAATGCGGCAATCCTTCCTGTACCGCAGGCAATACTACCACCACAGTAGACGAAACAGGGAATGTCGGGCAATATTCTTCCATTGCTATTGGCACCGACGGCAACCCAGTAGTTTCTTACTATGATGTTTCGGTGACTGGCCTCAATGTTCTTAAATGCGGTAATTCTTCCTGTACTTCAGGTAATACTACCACCAGCGTTGATTTAGCAGATCTTTCTGGTCAATATAACTCCCTTGCTATTGGCACCGACGGCAATCCTGTGATCAGCTATTTACACAGTTGGTTTGATGGGATGCAGCATTATGACCTTATGGTTTTGAAATGCGGCAATTCCTCTTGTACTTCAGGCAATAGCACTACTACTATAGTTGAGACAGGTGATATCATTATGCCAAAGAGCTCAATTGCAATTGGTATTGACGGTTATCCAGTGATTTCCTTCTATACCGGATTAGTGTCTAATGGGTATCTGAAAGCTTATCATTGCACCTCAATTGATTGTTCAACGGGTAACTTGAATACCGTGGATCCAGGTGGTGATGTTGGTGACTATAATTCAATTGCTATAGGCTCTGACGGTTATCCAGTGATTTCCTACCAAGACGATGGAAACAACGCTATTAAGATAGTCAAATGTAATGATGTAGCTTGTAGTGGAGGAGACGAGATCGTCACCAGAGTTGATTCTGGTTCAGCTACCAATTTTGGTAATTATTCTTCCATTGTTATCGGCACAGATGGTTGGCCAGTCATCAGTTACTACGATGATGACAACGATGACTTAAAGGTGGCCAAGATGCGTCCCCTGGTCGAGCTACAGCCTGCTTGGGGAATGTCGGGTTCTTCTGGTGACGACTTGACTTCAGCGGCTGCTGGAACTTGCTACGGTGGAACTTCCTGGCAGAACGGAGAGTGGTATGAAGCTACAACAACCTCTCAAACCATAATCCTAAACTCTAATTACTGTACAGAACTAGCTTTTGTACTGGACACATCCGAGGCTACAGTTTCTACAACCTATAGATTAAGATTAGTGGAGTCTGATGGCGATGTTTTTTCTTCTTATGTGCAATATCCTTCCTTAAAAATAGTTTCAGAAAAAGATAACACCGCTCGTTATTCTAAAGAAGCAGTATTGACCTCTGGCTCTGGTTGCGACGTTTCGGATTATAGTTGCGAAGAACTTAGTTCGTTAACATTAACAGAGGCGACCTCAATAGCAATTGGCACTGATGGTAATCCTATAATTGCTTTTTATGATACAGGACCAGATACGGTGAATGTTTTAAAGTGTGGCAATCCATACTGTAGTTCGGGCAATGTTGAAACCGTGGTCGACAGCGTTTCTGACGTTTATGGAGATTATATTAGTATAGTTATTGGTGCCGATGGTAAACCCATTATTGCTTACCTCGCAGGATCTGGAAATGTTTTAAAAGTAGCTAAATGTGGAAATGCGGCATGTAATTCAGATAATACGATTAGTACACTAGAAATAACAGGCACTTCAAGGTCTCTTTCTATGGCAATTGGTACTGACGGTAACCCTATTATTTCTTATCAAAATTCATTTAATTTGGAGGTAGCTAAATGTAATAACCCTTCTTGTTCTTCTTATGCCACAAGTGTGGTAGAGGACATAGCTCTAGCGACAGGTAGAGACAGCTCTATAGCTATTGGCTCAGATGGATTGCCAGTCATTGCTTATTATACTTATGGCGGTGAAGATGAGGTGATTATGTTTGCAAAATGTGGAGATGCTTCATGCAGCTCTGGTAATGTAACTACTACTATAGGTTCATCAGATGATGGTTATACATCTATTTCAATGGCCATCGGGACAGATGGTTTGCCGGTAATAACTTACTATGCTTCTTCAACGGAAGATGGTACGGATTCTGATTATGATCTTCTTGTCTGTAAGTGTGGTAACTCTTATTGCAACACGGGAAACACCACGACCACTGTTGTTAATAATATTTTCTCTTATCTTTCTCTTTATGCTCATAATTCAATTGCCATAGGGGTAGACGGTAATCCTACAATAGTGGCGAGCGCATCCACTACGGGATATGTAGATTTGGTTATTATTAATTGTAATAACTCTTCTTGCAGCTCTTTTACCAGTACTACTGTAATGTCAGGCTCTGGTTCATTTACTCCCTATTTTGCGTCAATAGCTGTGGGTAATGATGGTTATTCCGCTGTTTCTTATTATGATACATCAGGTGATAAGGTTGGCTTTATTAAACAGCTAGGTCTTCCCAAGACAGCTATCTCATACTTTAACAATAGTGTAAAGACGGATAGGCAGATCAAGCTGACAAGAAACCAATGGGCATTAGCTACCACAGGTGCCATGTGGGTAGAAGCATCTCCTTCTATAGAAGATGGATTAATCTATAAATTGGATAAAGAGGGATACACAGCAATAGCTACTGACGACACTTCATATGATTGGGTTACATCCACAGCCAGCTCAAGCCCAGCATTTGTTTTTACAGACAAAAGCTCTTCCAGCACTAGACCTATTTATGTAAGATGGAGGGGACAATCGACAGTGGCGGCATCTACTAACAACATAGCCTTACAACTCTTCAGGTTCGGTGATTCTTCTACTACTACAGGATGGGTGACAACCACTATAAATACATCATGTGTGGCTGACTCTGATTGTATTATTACGGGTTCGGTTACTACTACCTTGTCTGACTATTATTTCCCAGATTACAAGTTCAACGATTCCACAGGCATCACCTCTGCTGATTACTGGACTTTTTGGCGCATTTACCAAGAACAGGGGTCTCAAAGCTTAAAATCTGACCAGTGGCAGTTGCAATATGAAGAGTTTGGAGAAGGGGCTACTTCTACCACTATTTCAGGTGTGGTTTATTCCAACGAAGGATCAACAGGCATAGGCTCTGGGAAAGCTGTCACATTAAAAGTAAATGGGACAAGCACTCAGTATACCACCACTACTGCTACCAGCAGCTACTTATTCTACAATGTGCCAGCTACCACCACAGGCGACATTATAACTGTATTCATAGACGGAGAAACAGAAAAAGCAGTGACAGTCACTCGCTCTGCTGGTGCTGATATTTCAGGACTGGACATTTATCAGAACAGAGTAATAGTCCGTCACGAAGATTCAGGTCCCATTACCAACTCTAATCTTAACCAGTACGATGGAGGAAATGATAGCGACATTAAATTCACCTCAGACGGAACATCTTTAACCGTGTCAGCTGGTAATAAATTATATATCTGGCCTAATAAGAATTTTTCCCCTGGAGGAGCAGTTACTATAAATGGTAATGCGCAAGCTTCTCCTGACGGCGATTTACATATTGCCACGGGAGCTACCTACTCAGCTGGGGCGACTACTACCCTGGCAGGCTCTTGGATAGCTTCCTCATCAGCCACTTTCACTCACAATAATTACGCTGTGGTGTTTACAGCCACCACTACGGGCAAACAAATAATTACTCAAGGCACGGGTAATCCTTTTTATAATGTGATTTTTTCCGGCTCTTCAGGAGGGGCCACCTCTTCTGAAGGGTGGAATGATCCAGTTTCCGTTGTAAATGACAGTTCTTATGGCAGTTGGGCTTGGTCCAGCACAAGTAAAGCTACTTCGAGTGACGACAAGAAAGCCACTGTCACTCTGGGGCCTTACGATGTTAGTAATTATCTTAAAGCTACTGATTTTAATTTTTCGATTCCTGATGGTTCAACCATAACAGGAATATCTGTTGAGGTTGAAAGGTCTGCGACTTCAACTTTTCAAATTGCTCAAATTGCAGACATAAGAGTGAGAATAGTTAAAACAGGCAGTATAGGATCTACTAATAAGGCAAAAGCAGGTACGTGGGGAGAAAGCGATTTCTATCAATCTTACGGAGGGGAAGGTGATTTATGGGGCGAGTCCTGGACGCCAAGCGACATAAATAGCAGTAATACCGGAATGGTAATAGCTGTTGATAATGATACTGGCACCGGAGGAGGGATTGCTAGAGTTGATCATATACGTATGACTGTATATTATACCGAGTCGAGTTCACAGGGTGGCTGGACTTTTGCTTCAGGAGACCACAGAGTGTTGAATAATTTTACTATCACGGCAGGCACAGTAACTTCTACATCAGGCACTTTGCAAGTAGGAGGGAGCTGGTCAAACTCAGGAATCTTCAACGCAACCTCAGGGACGGTTACCTTTAACGACACTAATGGGGGAAAAACCATTAATCCTGGAAGCTCCTCTTTTAATGTTCTGACATTTGACGGCTCAGGAGGCGGTTGGCAGTTGCTTGACAGTGCTCTTGACGTTGACAATAACTTAAACATTACTAACGGGACCTTAGATGCGTCCTCGCGAAACATTAATCTGGCTGGAAATCTAACTTTAGCTTCTGGAGGATTATTTACCAAGGGATCAGGCACGTTTACCTTTGATGACTCGGGAACAAATACTTGGTCTGATTCTAATGTCACCAAACAGGACTTAGGTACCGTTACAATTAACGGCTCCTCAAAAACGATCAATCTTAACTCAGACGTCAAAGCTACTGAGCTTACTATAGAATCTGGCAACACTCTTGGCGCTTCCAGTTATGCTATCAATATTACAGGCTCTGGCACAGGAGCTTCCAGGCCCTTCATTGTAAGCGGAACATTTAATTATCAGACGTCTTTAGTAGATTATACTTCTACTTCCACCACAGACGTGGAGGCTGCTACTTACTACAATCTGAGACTTAGTCAGTCAGGAAGTAACTTCCAGCTTTATAATGATGCCACTACAACCAATGACCTGAATATTGCTGCTGGCACCTTAGATGTTACCACCGATAATTATAATCTTTGGGTAGGAGGAAACTGGACCAACAGTGCCACTTTTACCTCCAGAGAGGCTAAAGTATTTTTTACTGCCACTTCTACGGGAAAAACTATCACAACAGGTGATTCAGCATTTAGCCAGTTAGAATTCGATGGTTCTGGAGGCCAGTGGACATTCTTGGATTCTGCTACCTCGACGGCTACCACTACCATGACTCAGGGTGTTGTGCGTCACGGAGGAAATAATGACTTGGTTCTTTCCAGCATGACCATTCAGTCTAATGCTACCTTTACTAAAGCTACAGGTACGGGGGCATTATATTTTGAAGATTCAGAACCTATTTTTATAGAAGACGTAAACGAAACAAACAATCTAGGCGATGTCTATATAGGATTTTCACCAGCTACTACCAACCAGAATTCAGACATTGTGGTCGATAGTTTGACAGTTAATTCAGGAGACAGCCACAATACCAGGGGGTACGAGATAGACTGTGCTGGCGACATCACGGTGTACGGCACCCTAAATGCTACAGACAACAAAGAAGGAGATTTAACCAATATTTTTGTGGGAGGAAGCTGGACAGTTTCTGGAGGTATTTTTACCCACGGGAACTCAACCACCACTTTTGACGCAACATCCACAAACAAAACAATCACAGACGGTGGTTATCCTTTCCATAACTTAATGTTTAATGGAGTAGGAGGGAGCTGGTTTTATACAGATTCAACTTCGACTGAGCCAAACTCGGTGACAGTTCAAAATGGGACCTCCACATTTGTGAATGCAAAAACAGGAAACAATATTTCAGTAACAGGAGGACAATTAAACGTTGATTGGTATTTAGGTATCCACACAGTAGCATTAAGTTCAACATCAACAGATATTGGGAATGCTACCTGTACAGTTCAGGAAAAGTCAAGTGCCCCTCAGTCTACTGTCTGGAAGATGAGTTCTGGATCTTGGGGAACAGCTTCCACATCCCGGTTTACTGTTACCCAAAACACTGGAACAGCTACAGGTACAAATCCCCAACCTTCTTCAGATGGGGCCTTGAGGATTAGAGAATATTCACAGGATCTTTCCACCACTACTTACTATCAATACAATCTGGAGATCACAGTAATTGGTTTTACAGACTATGATTATTACGCAGACCATGGTTCAAACTATCTGACCTCTGCCTCTAGCACTGAAAGTTCAGGAGTTGATAAAGCCATTTCCCAAAACTGGTATCGGGCCACACCTTCTTCGCTTAATGGGAGCAAAGATTATGACGGGCTTAATGAGCCCCCTCTGAACGGTACTTGGTACGCGGGCCTAGGATCTGATCTGGAGTTTTCTGTTGACTCTTCTTCAGTCGATATTGGGACATTAAACGAGCTTAATGCTTATACTTCTACTAATACAACCATGTTATACGCTACTACTTCCTATTCTGGGGGATATACTGTAAAAGCTTATGCCTCCAACAACGGCAGGCTGGTTTTTGGTGGATATTATATCCAGAGGTGGCCCTACAGCAACAGTAGTCCGGCTGCTTGGTCAGGCACTTGTGAAGATAATACAGAATGCGGTTTTGGATACACAACAGACGATAATGATTTAGCAGGAGGGACTTCAAGTAGGTTTAATAATGCCACTAATTACGCTGGCTTTGCGACTTCAACGCCCGGAGACATTATGGCTGATGAAACCACAGCTGTGCCGTCTGGCAGCCAGCACACTATTACTTATAAAGCCTCGGTGGCAAAATCAAAAGAAGCTGGAACTTATAATACAACGGTTTATTATATATGTACCGCAAACTACTAAACAAAGGATTTTTATCGTTATTAATAATAGGATTGATGCTACCTCTTTTTTCTTCAGCCAAAGAGGATGTGGAGCTGGGGATGGGCGTAGGTCCACAAGTTTTTGATTTAGCTGTTTGGCCGGGAGAGAAGATTAAAAATATTATTAAGTTAACCAATAGAAGCAATGTTCCTCTTCCTATTGAAGCAAAGGTGACTAGTTTTACGGCTGAAGAGAACACTGGGGAAATGCTCTTAGGTGAATTACCGGTAGACGAATCTATCGCTGCTCAAACTTGGTTTGAAATAAAAGACCCTGATTTCATTCTCGAACCTGGAGAAGCAAAGATAATTAATTTTGAAATTAAAGTGCCAGACGATGCTGAAAGGGGAGGGCATTATGCTGTGATGCTTTTCGAACCTCGGCTTCCTTCATTTTATTTCGAAGAGAATCAAATAGAAAATATTCCAGTGATAGGGACCTTGTTCTTGCTTTCTGTAAAAACACTAGGGCTAGAGCCAGAAACTGAAGAGAAGTTAGAGATAGTTGAATTTTCCCTGCCAGAAGAAGAGAGACTGACTATATTGGAGAGAGTCGCATCAGGACTGACAGCCACTGTTGCTCAAGCTGCGGACTTTAGTGTCACAGAAAGATCTCCTTCTGGTTTTGTTTTAAAAATTAAGAATAATGATATTTATCATATCAAGCCATCTGGAAAAATATTAATTTATGATATTTGGGGTAGAACAGTGTCAGAGTTCAAGGTTCCTAAAAAGACTATTCTCCCGGGTAAGACGCGTAGTTTTCCTGTTAGCTTTGATCCTAAGCCGCTCAGAAACATGGAATGGCTTCCTGCTTCTGTAGCTGATTTTCTGCGCAGTTTCCTTTTGGGAAGATATGAAGCTAGGTTGCAACTACAAGTAGACACTCCGCTAAAGGCGGAAAAGACACAACCTGATGTTTATGACAAGTTGGCCTTTTTTTCCTTACCTTGGAAGCTTTTGCTGGGTTTAATGTTCTTTGTGGTGCTCATTATCAAGTACAGATCTAGGGTTGAAACGTCATTCAGGATTCTCATTAAGGGAAACAGGTATTAGAGTTTATCAGACAGTAAAAAATGGTTTTTCAACAACCTCTTGGTTGCACTATTTTTTTTGTGGTATAATAAAAAAACCAAAGTCGAAAGGTTAAAATAATTGAATTTTCAACAAATGAAAGAAAGAAGCGCATTTTTAGAAATTATTTTATCTGCAGGCATTGCCCTAGTGATAACTATTTTAGGAGTGATGAGCTTATCCAATAGCACTCCTATCGTTAGCCCTGTTTCTGCAGCTACTGACACCGTGAGCGTCCAAACTACTATTCAGGAATGGATCAGTTTTTCTGTTGCTCCAACCTCAACCAGCCTGACCCCTGACCTTGTAGATGCTTCTGGTGGCACTCATATCGGTAGCAGTACAGATATTACTTTGACGGCTGGTACGAACAGCGCTAATGGTTATTCAATAGATGTTAAAGATCAAAATGCCGGTCTTTGTCATTCTGGTGGTTGTGGGACCCACAATATATCTTCAGGAACCACTACCTTGTCAGCTGGCACTGACGGGTATGGCGCTCAAGCCACTTCGACGGATTCAGACTTGACTATCCACTCAAATTTTAATTATTGGGGAAATGATGATGTGGGTGGGCTTGAGACAAACGACAAGAGCTTAGCAGATACAGCTGGATCAAGTAGTGGGGACCAAACACTCTTTAAACTCAAGGCTGCTGCTGCAGCTTCGGATCCCTCTGGAACTTATTCTGATACTGTCACGCTGACTTGCCTGGGCAATCCATAAAAGAATTTTTGCCTTGTTTTTTAGATGAAAAGAAATACCTTTCTTTATATATTAGTTATAGGAAGTTTGCTTTTTCCTCATATTTCCTTATGTCAAGGGACAGAAATTGGTATTTCCCCAGTCACTTTTGAATTGACTGGCAATCCTGGAGATACGCTGACCAACCAAATAAAGGTTTATAATCCTTCAGAAGATACCAGCGTGGGCATTGAAATGGAAGTGGAGGATATTGCCCCGAGCGGTGAGGGCGGCCAGGTGAGTGCGGAAGTCCAGGAGTCAGACACCTTTTCTCTGATGAAATGGGTGGAGGTAGAACCTAAAGTATTCACATTAAATCCTAAGAGTCAAGAGTTTGTCACATTTACTATTAATGTCCCAGAGAATGCAGAGCCGGGTGGTCATTACGGAGCTGTTTTAGCAAAAACCAGAACAGCATCTGGCCCTGAATTTACTGGAGCTACTATTTCTCACCGGGTAGGGAGTGTAGTATTGTTATCGGTAGCAGGAGAGGTAGAAGAAAATTTGGTAATAAGTGATTTTTCAGCTCCTCAATATTCTGAATACGGACCAGTCCCTTTTTCTATTAGGTTTGAAAACCAGGGGACCATCCATGTGAAACCACGGGGATTAATTACCATTACTGACTGGCTTGGAAGAAAGGTAGCTGACATAAATGTTCCTGAAAAGAACGTGTTGCCGGGCGCTGTGAGAAAGATAGAGGCTTCTTGGGATACAGATTGGTTGTTGGCAGGTCGCTATACTGCCACCCTGCATGGGAGTTATGGCAGCGCCAACACCTTTACTCCCGAGGTGATTACATTCTGGGGGTTCTCTTGGAAGATAGGATTAATGATAGTAGCAGTGGTGGCATTCTTTGTCCTGACTAGGAAAAGATGGTCAGCAGCCGTTAGGGTGCTCTTAAAGGGTGAAGAAAAATAGCTTTGTCAAAATTTATAATTGGGACTTGCCACCTTATTAATTGGGGTGGTTTTTTGTATAATGGATAAAATGATAGCATTCTTAAATTTTCAAAAAAGACCCTGTTTAATTTTGACTCTTGTTTTATGCGTTGCTTTTTTAATTGGAGGAGTTATAAGGGCAGAGAATATAGATATTTCCATCGAAGCCATAGTGGGAGAGCCGAGTCCTCCTCCTGTTACGCCTCCAGAAAATGTTACTGTTCCTCCATATCGGCTGTCGAGCGTTATCTTAAGAGGGAGGACTTCTCCTGGTGCTTTTTTGACAATCTTGAAAGGTGGTCAAGTAGCAGGGACTTTGTTAGCTGATGATTCAGGGCTTTTTGCAAAAGAAATTTCCGGTCTAGAAGGAGGGGATTATGAATTTGCAATATGGGCAGAAGATGGTCAGAACAGGTATTCTCAGACACTCCGTTTTCCCTTGGAGGTACTGGGGGGAACGAAGACCACGGTTTCAGGAATCTTTTTATCACCTACCATAGAGATACAGGACCATCTTGTTGAGAGGGGAAAAGACATTATAATTTTTGGAGAAACTTTTCCTGATAGCGAAATCAATATCCTTGTTTCTCCTTCCGGAGAAATCAAGAAAACAAATTCAGATTCGAGCGGAAAATGGTCTTATAATTTGGATACCAGTCTATTGGAAAGAGGGAATTATCAAGTGAAAGCCAACTCCCTGGCTTCAGACGGCAGACAGAGTGAATTCTCCCAGCCTCTTTATTTTTCTGTCATAGTGAAGACCCCCTCTTTTCCTGGAAAACCATCACCACCCGGTGAGCTAGAAATATTTTCTTCCACCCACCCCGAAGAGGATGAGTGGTATCGGCAGAAGGAGGTCACTTTCCTGTGGGAGCTGGCGGATGAAATAGAGGCGACAGGATTCAGTTATATCCTAGATAAAAAGCCAGAAACTATTCCAGACAATGCTTCCGAGGGTACGCCTGAATATGCTGATCTTAATATAAAAGAGGATGGTGTTTGGTATTTTCATATTAAGGCTGAAAGAGCAGGAGTGTGGGGTCCGGTCAGCCATTATCGGGTACAGGTAGATACAGAACCCCCAGTTTCATTTTCCTCTCAAGTGGAAGAAGAGAGCATTACTGAAGAACAGCGGGCATTGCTTCATTTTACCGCTGCAGACGAACTCTCAGGTGTTGACTATTACCAGATAAAATTAAAGGGGGAAGACACGGAAGAAATTTTTGTTGAAAGGGAGAGTCCCTATCAACTACCAAAATTAAAAGCGGGCCGATATTCTATCTTTGTGAAGGTTTGGGACAGGGCAGGTAATTTCAAAGAAAAGGAGGTTGATTTTGAAGTTGTGCCTTCTGGCACAGAGATTCCGGTTACAGGGAAACCTATATGGGAACAAATTTTAGAATACTGGTGGCTCATAGGATTACTAATCTTTTTACTGACAATTTTCATATATTTCGTTTATCGGAGAATAAAAGAAAAAAAGAAGAGAAGAAAAAAAGATCAGCCTTAAGGAGAATTTGTGCAGGTCTCAGATTAGAGGTGGACTTTTAGTTTAAATTTTGGTAAAAAATAAATATTATATATGCCAGAAGGTTTAAAGAAAATCATTTCTCTACTATTACTTTCCGGAGCTATTTTCGGGAGTTTTGTTTTAGGCTATTGGACGGGAGAGAACCAAGTGGTATGTGACATCTGTCCTCCCCAGGACGTAAATTTTTCTCTTTTCTGGGAGGCTTACCACATTTTACGCGAAAAATACGTAGACAAAGGAGAATTAAACGATGAAGACATTCTCCACGGAGCAATATCTGGAATGGTGGATTCTTTGAATGATCCTTATACTGTTTTTTTCAAACCCCAAGAGACAAAGAGATTTATCGAGGACGTGAAGGGAGTGTTTGAAGGAGTAGGCATGGAAATTGGGATACGGGATGGAGAATTGCAGGTTGTAGCTCCTCTGGAAGGAACCCCTGCCAAGGAAGCCGGTTTGCGTCCCGGGGACAGGATTCTAAGAGTTGATAGTGAACCCACTACAGACATGACTCTCGATGAGGCAGTCGATGTAATTCGGGGCCCTGAAGGAACGACAGTCACTCTTACTATATACAGGGAATCGTGGAAGGAAAGCAGAGACATTGAAATTGTCCGAGGCGTTATTGAAATCCCCTCATTGAATTGGGAGCTCATGGAATCCACTACTGGCGAACAGAATATTGCTTATCTCAAACTTTATCATTTTAGCGGTAGAGCAGGATTTGATTTTGTCCAGGCGGCTCTGGAAATACTGGACAGTCCGGCTGAAAAGATTATTTTGGACCTGAGAAATAATCCTGGTGGTTATTTGGAAATTGCACAAAGCATTGCTGGCTGGTTCTTGGAGAAGGGAGAAGTGGTGGTGATTGAGGAATTTGGAAGTGGAGAAAGGATAGAGTACAAGAGTGAAGGGAATGGAAGCTTTCTAGACTATGATGTGGTTGTACTCATCAACGAAGGATCAGCTTCTGGTTCTGAAATTCTAGCTGGTGCGCTCCGAGACCAGAGGGGAACATTACTAATAGGGGAGAGGTCTTTTGGAAAAGGTTCTGTGCAGCAACTGGAGAAATTGAGAGACGGTTCAAGCTTGAAAATCACCGTAGCTAGGTGGCTGACCCCGGACGATCACTTAATTACAGACACTGGTTTGGAGCCTGACATCAGGGTTGAAATCGGAAGCGAGGATTATGAAGAAGGAGAGGACCCTCAGCTCGACAAAGCTATTGAGGTAATAAGTAATTTGTAGTAAAATAATCTAAAATATGAGAGTAATTCTTTTAGAAGACGTAGACAACTTAGGAAAAAAGGGAGAAGTTAAAGAAGTAAAAGATGGCTACGCTATCAATTTTTTAATACCTAAAGGTTTAGTTAAAATGGCTACCCCAAAAGACTTAAAAGAGATAGAGAAAAGAAAAGAAGAAAAAGAGAAAGAGGCAGAAAAAGAACTAAAGGAAATGCAGGCTTTGGCTGGGAAGCTTGATGGCCAAGAAATAACCTTTCCGACTAAGGTAAGCGGAGAAGGAAGTCTTTTCGGATCTATTACTGCCAAAAAGATTTCCAGCAAACTAAAGGAGATGGGTTTTGATGTCAAACAGAAACAGATTGAGCTGGAAAAACCTATTAAAGAATTGGGAGAATTTCCCGTTACTATTGATCTCCCTCACAATCTAGAGGCAGAAATAACAGTGATAGTGACAGAAGAATAATTATGTCCAGATTCATTTTTGTAGTCGGTGGCGTGATGTCCGGAATCGGAAAGGGAATAGCTACCGCCTCCATCGGCAGGATTTTGAAGTCCAAGGGGTTTAAGGTTACTGCTATCAAGATAGATCCCTATGTCAACGTCGATGCTGGCACCATGAACCCCATAGAACATGGGGAAGTTTTTGTTATGGAAGACGGAACAGAGTGTGACCAGGACATTGGTAATTATGAGAGGTTTTTGGGCGAGACGCTTAGTTCCATCAACTACATTACTACTGGCCGGGTTTATCAAGCGGTTATTGAACGAGAAAGGAACCTAGAATACGGTGGCCGGTGCGTGGAGGTTGTTCCTGATATTCCAAACGAAGTCATTTCAAGGATTAAAAAAGCTGCCTTGGAGAATGAAGCAGATTTTACCCTTATTGAAGTAGGAGGAACCGTAGGAGAATACCAAAACCTTTTGTTTTTAGAGGCGGGGAGGATGATGAAGCTTAGTCATCCAGACCAAGTGATATTTGTTCTAGTTTCTTACTTACCAGTTCCTCAAACTATCGGGGAGATGAAAACAAAACCTACCCAAAATGCATCGCGCACCTTAAATGAAGCTGGCATCCAGCCATCTCTTATTCTTGGACGCTCCTCTCTTCCTTTGGATGAGCCACGGAAGAGAAAGATTTCTGTCTTTTGCAATGTCAACAAAAAAGACGTGATTTCTGCTCCTAATGTTAATTGTGTTTATGAGATTCCAGTCAATTTTGAGATGGAAGAACTCGGGAACAGGATTTTGGAAAAATTCGGTCTGAAGCCGAAGAAAAAAGATCTGAGTGATTGGAAGAAGCTGGTAGAAAGTATCCGCAAAGAGAAGGAGCCGGTTAAGATTGGGATTGTAGGGAAATACTTTAAAACAGGAGAATTTACCTTAATGGATTCCTATATTTCTGTAATCGAGGCTATCAAGCATGCTGCTTGGTCTCTAGGAAGAGAGCCAGAAATCCGCTGGCTTTCAGCAGAAGATTACGAGAAATCTTCCAAATCTTTAGAAGAGCTGAAAAACTATGATGGAGTGATTGTCCCGGGAGGGTTTGGCCATCGGGGAATCGAAGGAAAGATCAAGGCCATAGAATTTCTCCGCAAAAACAAGATTCCATTTTTAGGACTTTGCCTGGGTATGCAGCTGGCAGTAGTGGAGTTTGCAAGAAACGTTTGCGGCATGAAAGGTGCAAATTCTGCAGAATTTGATAAAAAAACAAAGCACCCTGTTATTGACGTGATGCCAGACCAAAAAGTTCTTCTTGAGGAGAAAATGTATGGAGGGACCATGAGGCTCGGAGCCTATAAATGCAAACTTGAACCAGACACTCTGAGCTTTGAAGCCTACGGGAAGAAGAAAGAAGTTTTGGAACGCCACCGTCATCGCTATGAATTTAATAACGACTTCCGGCAGCAACTCACGGAAAAAGGCCTGGTGATTGCAGGGGTTAATCCAGAAAGGGAGCTTGTAGAAATTATTGAGCTTAAAGATCACCCTTTCTTCGTAGGAAGTCAATTCCATCCGGAATTTACTTCTACTCCTTTGTCTCCCAACCCTCTATTTAAGGCCTTTATAAAATCTTCCATTGAAAAGTGAAAGAAGAGGCGAGAGCAGGAATCGCTAATTTTTGGGAAAAACACCAGCTGGATATTGTTTTAGCAGTTGGTGTTGTTTTGATTTCCTTACTTTCTTTTGCTTTAGGTTTTATCATAGCCAAGAAACAAGAAAGAGAACCAATTAAGATTGAAGAAATCAGTGTAAATTTTCCGTCTGTGCGCCAATCTTAAGATTAATTATTTTTGTAAAGAATTGTTTAACATTTATGGATATTGCTATTGTGGGGGCTGGTATCTGCGGTCTTTATCTGGCCTGGAAACTACAAGAGAAGGGACATTCGGTCACTGTCTTTGAAAAAGAAAGAGAAATCGGAAAAGAAGTATGCTCGGGACTTTTTTCTCCGAGAATCTTGGATTTTGTTCCCCAGAGCAGGAATATTATCCAGAACAAAATAGACTACGCGCTTTTGCACTTTCCTAAAAAAGAAATCAAACTCTCTTTTTCCGCTCCCTTTTTAGTTATGAGTCATTACCATTTGGATAGGGTAGTGGCTTCTTTGGCAAGAAAAGTGGGAGCAAAGATAATCTTATCGAAAAAGGTTGAAGGAACCCCAGAAGGGTTTGACAAGGTAATAGGTTGCGATGGCGCCCTTTCCAATGTCAGGAAAAGCTTGGGACTGGGCGATCCTAAGTTCCGGTTAGGCATCCAGTCTTTTTCTGCTCGAGATGATTTTTCTAATTTTGTGGAAGTTTGGCCTACTTATTCGGGGTTTCTCTGGAAGATCCCGCGTGGCGAAGAGGTGGAATACGGGATAATCGAAGAAAGAAAAAAAGCCAATGAACTATTCACTGATTTTCTTTCAGACAAGAAAGAAAGATTAGGGGAGAGGAAAGCAGCAATAATTCCCCAAGGATTTGTGATGTCTCCTGATCCAGATATTGCTCTATGCGGAGACGCGGCTGGCATTACCAAACCCTGGTCGGGGGGAGGAGTAATTTGGGGACTGATTGCAGCAGATATGCTTTTGAAAAGTTTCCCTAATTTTTTAAATTACAAAAGGGAAGCTGAAAGGTTTTTTCTCCCGCGTCTCTTATTTTTCAATCTTGCTACTAAGGCGGTTTACTTTTTAGGTTTCAAGGCGTTCTGGATTTTGCCGAAAAATGTTAAAATGGAGAATGATTTCCTATTGAAAATATGAAAGATACACCTCGCCATGTAGGCATCATATTAGACGGTAACAGGCGGTGGGCCCGGAAAAGGGGTTTGCCTACTTTTGAGGGCCACAAGAGAGGACTAGAAAAGATAAGGGACGTGGTTGATTGGTGTCGCCAACGGGGAGTCAAAACGCTCACCCTTTTTGTTTTTTCTACTGAAAATTGGCACCGTTCAAAGAAAGAAGTGGACTACTTAATGAAGTTAGCGGAAAAGGCAGTAAGAGAAAATTCCCAAGAACTCTCAGACCAGGACATTAGAGTGAGGGTTATTGGGATGAAGGAAAAATTACCATCTTTTGTTAAAAAAGCCATCAAAGAAGCGGAGGAAGGAACTAAAGACAATACTGGCATGACCTTGAACTTCGCTCTCAGTTATGGGGGAAGAGCGGAAATTGTTCAGGCAGTGAGAAAGATCATCAGTGAAAAGGTTGAGCCCGCTAAAATAACGGAAGACCTGATTTCGAAAAACCTTTGGACGTCTGACCTGGACTTGGTTATTAGGACAGGAAAAGAGCAGCGCCTTTCAAATTTCCTTATTTGGCAAGCAGCTTATTCAGAGCTCTATTTTCTGGAAAAATACTGGCCAGAATTTAATGAAAAAGATTTGGAGGAAGCGTTTGAAGACTATCATCGGAGAAAAAGAAGATTTGGCAGGTAACACATTATTATGTTTTGGAACTATATTCTTTTAGGTTTTTTACAGGGAGTGTTCGAATGGCTCCCTGTTTCCAGTGAAGGAGTGGTGGCTCTTGCTAGCCAGTTTTTTCTTGGAGGAGAGGTCAACCCCCTGGACATTGCTCTTTTTTTGCATTTCGGTACTCTCTTGGCAGTAATAATTTATTTCTGGAAAGACTGGCAAGAAGTACTCAGCTTTAAGAAACCGAGAATGCTACGGTTTTTAGTAATTTCTACACTGTTATCATTAGTGACCGCTTATCCCCTCTATGTTTTATTGAAAGAAAAAATTGTGATAGGGAACATGCTTTTGCTGGTTATGGGAATTGGACTCTTCTTTACTTCCTATTTTCATAAAAAGAAATTATCTCCACAGATTGATTTTGGAGATAAGCTTGCCTTGATTGGAGGATTTTTACAGGGCCTGTCCGTGATCCCTGGGCTTTCCCGTTCTGGATCCACGATTTTTGGTTTATCTCTGGGCAAACTTGGGCCCTCCCAAATATTAAAGGTTTCCTACATGATGTCAGTGCCCGTTATTCTGGCTTCCAGTTTTTATTTATTTCTTCAAAACGAAGCGATGATAGTTTCCGCTTGGCCAGCCTTGATATCCTCTTTTCTGGCAGGCGTGATTAGTCTACATTTCTTACTGAAGTTAGCTCAGAGGGTTAGTTTTTTTAAGTTTACGTTTTCTTTTGGTATTCTATGTTTAATTGGCGCTTTACTCAACTTTATAATTTAGGTTAATATTAAGTAATAAAGATATGAAATCTTTAAGAAACAAAAAGGAAAAAGGAGCTTTTAGTCCGCTTCTCTTATTGTCTTTCTTAGCTTTGATTGGAGCTGGACTTTTTGTTTATAAAGGAGGGGCGCTGGATCCTTTTTTAGCAAATATCTCTCAGATAATATTGGGCGATCAGACGGCAATGAATGTTCCAGAAGAGAACCAGGCGGACCCTATTGTTCCTTCTGAAAATGAAGAGCAGGAAGAAGAGCCAAAAACAGAGGGAGAAAAACCAGAAACCTTCAAGGTTCTTAGGGTCATTGATGGTGACACCATCGTGATCGAGGGGGAAAAGGAAGTCAGATATCTTGGCATTGACGCTCCCGACACTGTAGACCCAGCGAAGCCCGTGGAGTGTTATGGGACAGAGGCCTCTCACAAAAACAAGGAGTTGGTGAGTGGTAAAGAGGTTAGATTGGAAAAAGACATGTCTGGTCGAGATCCTGAGGGCAGGCTGCTTCGCTACGTTTGGATTGGTGATTTGATGGTGAACGAACTTTTAGTTAAAGAAGGATATGCCCGTACTTTTATACATCACCCAGATGTAAAGTATTCATATCAACTGGCGGAAGCGGAAGAGGAGGCCAGAAGGAAAGGGATAGGCCTATGGAATGTGTGCAGAATATCTCCTTGGGAAGTATCTTTTAGTGAAACAGACAACAAAAAACTAAATGGTCCTGGCCTTAGAGAAGGATGTACAGACCTAGCAGCGGTTAATTTTGATCCCCGGGCCGACATTAATGATGATAGTTGCAGGTATTATCAAAGGAAGGGATTTCCTGCTGACCAGGACACTGTCCCGCCTCAGATTTCCAATGTAAGGGTTGAGAATATTGGCACCAGTTCCGCAGCAATTATTTGGGAGACCTCAGAGCCTGCAACTTCCCGGATTCAGTTTGGTACGGGGACTCCGCCCATTCAATTAACATCTTTTGATTCTGAACTGACTACTCTGCACGAAGTTATTCTAAGAGGATTGAAAACAGGGACCACTTATTATTACCGAATAATTTCTTTGGATGCCTATAACAATCATCCCTATTTCTTCTTGCGTGGCTTTTCAACCCTTCATCTTAATGGCAGCCTTTCCGTAGAGGTGGTGAAAGGAATACCAGAAAAACCATTGGTTATGATGGGAGAGAGTGATAAATTGTTAGGACAATGGGAGTTTAATGCCAATAAAGTATCTGATTTACAGGTTACACAAGTTATAATTTATAATAACTATCCAGCTGGAAGTGGGAATGTAGCTAATCTGAACTTGTGGTGCGGGGGTAAAAAAATGGCGGCTCAAACCAATAATCTTGTTTCTGACCGGATTATTTTTCGTTCTGCTAGTCAGAACGATTGCATTGTTCCGAGAGAGGGCTCATTGGTTTTTTCTCTATATGGGGACATTGTCGATTCTACAGAGGGTGGATCAGGAGAAAAAATACAGTTTTCTTTATCTCTTCCTGAAAAAATAACGTCCAGTCCCGACAGTCCACTTATCGTAAGAAGTAGTTTTGGGAACCCTCTGGCCGAAAACCCTGGTGAAAAGCTGGCTCCTTGTATTTATCCTTTACGGACCAGTTTGGAGGCGAGGATGGAATGCCATGAGATTTGCTTAATCAGGGAAGAGAAGAAAAGGGAAGACAAGTTAGCAAACCTAATATTAAGTTCAGCAGACGGGGGAGAGGCACTGGTTGAATCTCTTACTATTGATATCCAGGGAGACATCCCCCCGATGGCAACTAGCGCTGTTTTTTACATGGAAGACCTAGGTGGCTCCAGAAAAGGAGAAGGCGTTTTAGATTATCAGAACCACGAAGTAACTTTCACATTTGATCCTTTGCTTATCGTCAACTCATCTCCTCGGGTTCTTACTATCGTAACAGATACTACTGAACTTTTAGGAATGAACGGAAAACACTTGGCGTTAAACATAAAAACAGGCGACCCTGAAGCTTCGGGCGGTTTTAAATGGTACGACAATGCCTCAAGCACTTGTCCTATAACTTGGCTAGAACAGGAAGGAAACCTTTTTGTGGAATTGGGATATTACTAAAAAGTATTGCGATAAAGAATAAAGTAATATATTCTTTAAGAAGAGGCCTTTTAATATATTACAATTAAAGGAAGAAAGGAGGTTTAGAGGAATAATGCCAGGGTTTGTTTATTGCGAGGGATGCGATGAGGTGCTGATTCGCACATTCAGGGAGGTCAAAAGAAATAAAGAGGGAGAACCCCTAAGAGATGAAAAAGGCAACATCATCGTACTGTGCCGCTGTGGTTTTGAAAACCATATTCCTTCTTCTTGTTTCGTCTGGTAGGAAAAATACCTACCAGTCTCCTTTTAAATATTAATTTAATGACAAAAAATATTCCTAAAATAGATTTTAGATACTCCTCTGTCTATGATAAAAAATGGAGAAGAGGGGAAGCGGGAAGGAAAAAAGAAGGAAAAGAGTATCCTTCCAAGAAAGAAATTTTGGATTTTATTGAGAGAGTAGAAACGGAGTGGCGAAAAGATGAAAAAAGAATTTTTTCCAAGATTTCTAGTCTTTTAGAGCTTCCTTGGAGAGAGGAGCATATTTATTGCTATGTAGTGGGGAGGTGCAGACCTTTCCCTTTTCCTCTGACAGTTCCTTTTTTTGAGGAAGTGGGGGATTTCACAGATGTTTTAACCCATGAACTGATTCATCGTTTCTTTGTTCCGGAGGAAACCAAAAAGAAAGTCCGTAAAGCGTGGAAGTATTCAAACAAGAAATACAAGGGAGAATCAAGAGTTACTAGGATGCATATCCTAGTGTACGCTATTCATTCTGCTATTTATTTGGACCTCTTTGGCGAAGAAAGAATTCAAAGAAATATTAAGAGAGCTCATCGTCCGGGATATAAGAGAGCATGGGAGATTGTCCAGAAAGAGGGATACGGACAAATTATTCAACAATTTATTCAGAAGATCGAGTAGGGCATGAGAAGATTAAACCTCTTTATTTTATTATCCTTATCTTTAACAGTAGGGATATTTTTATTTTCTCAAGGGATTATAGAAGATGTTGCGCCTGGTTATTCTGTTGGTCTTCCAGATTTGAACAGGGAGAGGATAAGTCTCTTGCTTCCAGAATCGGAAGGAGAAGTGATTACGCCTCCTCCTTTACAAGCAGAACAAGAAATCGAGCACTCCCTTCTCACTGCTCAAGGAGTGATTGAGTGGACAAATTATCATCGTTTGGAAAACGGACTCTCTCCTCTGAGAGAGAGCATAAAGCTTAATGAAAGTGCAAGAATAAAGGTTTCTGATATGGTAGGAAATCAGTATTTTTCTCACATTTCTCCATTAGGTGTAGGTGCAGGAGACGTGGTAAGCAGTGTGGGATATGACTATATTATAGTAGGAGAGAATTTAGCCGTCGGTGACTTCTCTGACGACCGGGGGCTTGTAGAGGGATGGATGGATAGTCCTGGTCATCGAGAAAATATACTCAAAGAGAGTTTCCAAGAAATCGGGGTGGCGGTAATGAGAGGGGAGTACAAGGGCAGAGAAACTTGGTACTCTGTGCAACATTTTGCTCTTCCTCTTTCTGCTTGCCCTCGGCCCGATCAATCGCTTAAAGAGCAAATAGAGCAGAATAAGCAAGAGATCGAAGAGATTTATCAAGAAATTAATATTTTAAGACAAGAGATTGACGCCTATCAATCAGAATATGGGAGAGGATATAATCAAAAGATTAGTGAGTATAATTCCCTAGTAAGTGAATATAATTCCTTAATAGAAGAAACTGAAGAGCTAATTGATTTATATAATCAACAGGTGAATCAATTCAACTCTTGTATTTAATCCAGAAGATCTTCTAGGTCTTTTCTAGTGTGATCTCTTGCTTGCAAGCTCCACAAATGCGCATAGAGCCCCTTCTGCTCAATCAGCTTTCGGTGTGATCCTATTTGCGCAACCCCTTTATCCTCCAACACTATTATCTTATTTGCTTTTCTTACTGTAGAGAAGCGGTGGGCAATGATCAGGACTGTTGTTGTGCGGGCTATTTCCCAGAGAGCGTCTTGTATAAGAGCTTCTGATTCTGAGTCCAAATTGCTGGTTGCCTCATCAAAAATGATGATTTTGGGATTTGAAAGAATCATTCGAGCAATGGCAAGTCTTTGTTTCTGGCCTGCAGACAGTTTAATGCCTCGTTCTCCAACCCGGGTTTTAAACTTTTTAGGAAGACCTTGAATAAAGTCAAGAAGGTTAGCCTTTTTCGTTGCTTCTCGTACGTCTCTGTCTGTTGCTTTTGGATTGCCGTAGGCGACATTGAAACCGATGGTGTTGTCAAACATAAGAGGCTCTTGAGGCACAACCCCAATAAAAGAGCGGAGTTGTTTTTTATTGAATTGTCTGACGTTAATACCATCAATTAAAACCCTTCCCTTGTTAACATCATAAAACCTTAGGAGAAGCTTCATAATAGTTGTTTTGCCTACTCCAGATCGCCCTACAAAAGCGACCGATTCCCCGGGCTTTATATCAAAACTAATATTTTCTAAGATGTTTTCGTCTCCATCAGGATAAGAAAAACTAACCTCTTGGAATGTAACCTTCCCTTGGATGTCTTTGACTTGAACTGGATTAGTAGGGTTTTTAATCAGAATTTCGTTATCTAGTACGGAAAAGTATCTTTCTAAGTCTGTATAATGCTCTGCTATTCTTCTGATGGTGTAAAGGAGCTCAAAGAACTCGAAATAAAAACTAGTAATAAAGCTTATTACCATTACCAAGTCTCCGGTGCTGATTGCACCGGCTATAGATTTTCTGACCGTAATCCAAAGGATAATAAGCATGCCAATACTGGAAAGAGTGCCGATGGTAATATCCATCACTCTGAAACTGTTCAGGAAAGACCAGTAATCTTTAGTCCATTGCTGAAATTTTTCCTCCAATCTTTCCTGTTCCCTCTCTTCCTGTGAAAAATATTTAACTGTTTCGTAATTTAAGATACTATCTGTAATGACGCCAGAGGCCTCATCTTCTGTTTTATTAAAGCTTCTTCTCCTTTGAATGTTGGTTTGGACTAATCTCCAGCTCACAATAGTGTTAGTGAGGAACAAGACTATCATTACCCAGGCGATACTGGGGGTAATACTGGCAAAAAAGAACAGGGCCACCAATAGACTAACAAGGATATTAAAGATGTGCATGTGAAGAGCATGGAAAAGATCCCTAAAGGCTCGGTCTCCTCTTTTGAAAATGCTTATCAATTGTCCGGTACTTTTGTTGACGTGGAAAGCAAAATCTAGTTCGTGTATTTTTTTAAATATCCGGACTCTTAAATTACGAGCAGCTGAAATAAAGAGCTTGTCGCCAAAATAACTGCTCAGGTTGCCAAGTAAGTTGCCGAAGATTCTAACGCCCACAAAAAGCAAAATAATTCTCAAAACAAAAGAATAATCTCCTGAAGGCAAAGCGTCTATTAGGAGTTTGTACACGTAGGGTCTGATGTTCCGGACAATACCCGTAAGCGTCAACACCAAGACGAAGGCTATAAAGGTCTTCTTTCTTTCTGTTAAGAAACTATAGAACCTTTGAAGTGTTTTCAGCATAGCTTTGTTAATATATTGTAATATAAACATAAAATTTGGTTGTGTAAACATTAAGGGTGTGCTTATCTTGTTTTTTTGTTAAAATATACTAAGTGTGTAAAGAGATCCAAAAATGAAATCTTTAATATCAAAACAGGAGCTGGAAGAATTAAAGGAAAAGTATAAAGGGGAGGAAAGAGGATTGCCTTTTAAAAGCGAAGCTCTTTATATATTAGACAGGGAGGGCGAAGAAGGGTTGCGAAAACTAGAAACCGCTATGGCTGATGTTGGCTATAAGGTAGACTATCGTGAGATAAAGTTTACTCACTTTTATCCTATAATGTATGAAGCGCTGACATTAGTTTTTATTAAGAGGATTTTTGATTATAAAGAAGAGGACTTTTTTGAAATTGGGGAATTTGCACTTAAGATACCTTCCGTGATCAGGACCTTGTTAAACATACAAAGATATCTACTGAGATCACCAAAAAATTTACTAGACCGTGTTGCTTCTAAAATATGGAAGCAGTATTTCATGATAGGTGATTTGCAGATTGTAGAATATGACAGGGATAGTCACATTGTGATGCGGATGGTAGACTATCTCCATCATCCTCTCCAGTGCGCAGTCATTAGAGGCGGGCTTACGTCTTTATTTAGGTTATTGATCGGAAAAGAAAAGGTGGTGTGCAAAGAACAAAAATGCGTCCATCGGGGAGATGAATACCACGAATATTTAATAGAATGGTGAAGTATGAAAAAGAAAAAAATTGCTCTTGAAACCCAAAACCTGTCCAAGACTTATGAGGGAAAGGTTCCAGCAGTAAAAGATTTCAACGTTGCTATTAAAGAAAATGATATCGTAGGTCTGGTTGGCCCGAATGGTTCTGGGAAGACCACTTTAATAAGAATGTGTTGTGGTTTACTGAAACCCACAACTGGAAAGATAAAAATACAGGGTCTTGAGGTATCTTCTCATCTCCGGGATACTCAAAAATTAATTGGCTATTTGCCCCAAGAGAACGCCTTGTTCTCTGAACTGACTGCCTTTGAAAACTTGCGTTATTTTGGAACGAATTACGGTATTACTGACAAGAAAATTCTGGATGTCAAAATAAAGAATTTATCTGAAGTGTTTCATTTAAACCGGTTTTTTAAACTTCCTATTAGAAAGTTGTCTACAGGATTTCGAAGAAGAGTAGCGGTTGCAGCCACCTTGCTTCATGATCCTAATATTCTCTTTCTCGACGAGCCCACTATTGGCCTTGACCCTTTTATTAGGGTTGATTTTTGGAATCTCTTTAAGAGATTTAAAAAAGAAGGGAAAACCGTCATTATAAGTACGCATTATTTAGATGAAGCGAAGAACTGCGACAAAATAATATTTCTGAGGAGGGGCGAAATGATAGCCTTTGACCGGCCAGATACTTTAAGAAAGAAGATGTTCGGAGGCATTTATGATAAACAGCGGAAAAGATCAAAAATTTCCCTAGAAAAGCTTTATCTTAAATTGGTAGAAGAAAAATGAACTATCTTAAGGTTATATATCAGAACCTTATCAGAGAATACCTTATTCTTATTAGAAGACCCGCTGGTTTGATTTTTGCTCTTTTTCTTCCTACTTTGATTCTAGTGGTGATCGCAACATCTTTTCCTGGAGAATTTTTAGATGTTAAGCACGCTCAAATACCCATCATCAGGACGGAAGAAAACGAAGCTTTAGTAGACGATTTAGCAGAACGTATTTCGTCAGATGAATTCGGGGTGGTTATTAAAGACGGAGACGAAAATCTTTTGAAAAACCTAGTAAAGGACAAGGAATATTTAATGGGGATATATCCCGAAATAGTGGACAGGACACAAAAAATCAATGTGGTAGTTGATAATTCAAATCCTTTGGCCAGGGACGCTATTTTAGTTAAACTAAAGTCTAAATTAGAAAAAGAAGACTCTTCGATATTAAAGAAGGAAGTATACAAAAACGACCTTAGATTTATTGATTATTTGTTTCCCGGGATTATTTCATTGGGTACGATGTTTTTCTGTTTGAGTTTAGCCTCCATAGGTGTGGTAAGAGAGAGGGTCTCGGGAACTCTAGAAAGAATAAGAAGCTCCCCTCTCCCTTTATGGATTTTTTTGATAAGCAAATACATTGCCTATATTATCTTAGCTGCTATTGCTGGCATCTTTATTCTCTTGTCAGGATATTATTTGTTTGATATTCCCATTGCCGGACCGATTGTGCTAGTGATATTGATGGAGATATTAACCGCAACTCCTTTTATTGGTTTAGCGCTCATTACTTCCACTATCGGTAAATCAGAGTTTGAGTCTCAAGTAATTGTTTTATTTATCAGTATTCCAGCTATTTTTATATCTGGAATCTTTTTCCCTCTTCAATGTATGCCTCGATATATTGCAGAAATAGTTAAGTTTTTTCCTTTGGCTTATTCTACAGAGGCCCTAAGGGATGTAATTATTAGAGGTTTTGGTTTTTCTCAAATAATTCCTGCATTTAAAGCTCTCGTTATTTATTCTTTAGGGTTTTTTGTGCTTGCGGTTTTATTCTTTAGGAGAAGAGAGAAATAGGGTTTTTTGTTAGTATTCACAAATTTGTAAAAATTTTTATTTTTTGCTAAAATATCCCATAGGAAGGTCAATTTTAAAAATAATAAAAACCTAAAAGAAATGATGGAGAAAGTTCGAGCCACAAAGGCCAGAAGTAAGTTTCAGGAACTCATTGACAAGGTGCACTATACTGAGGAATCCATGATCGTGACTAAGCATGGTAAGCCTTGGGTTTTAGTCAGTCCTATTCCTAAAGAAAAAAAGAAAGCCAAAAAGACTAAAAAGTAAAGGGTGAAGAGCTTAATTTACTTTTTGTAAGATTCGAGATTAGGTTTTAATCTCGAATTTTTATAAGGATAAATTAGAGTTTCTTAAAGGTTCACTCACTCTTCAATAAATTAAATTTTTATGGAAACTCTTGTTAATTGGATAATCGTCACTCTCTCTGTTTTGGTAACTGCTTACATATTGCCTGGAGTAGAGGTTTCAGGATTTTTAGCCGCTCTATTAGTAGCTCTCCTCTTGGGTATTTTAAATGCTTTTATCAAGCCCTTGCTTTTATCCCTTACCCTCCCGATCAATATTCTTACTTTAGGATTGTTCACCCTGGTTGTTAATGCGCTCATAATTCTGACAGCTTCTGCTTTGGCTCCTGGTTTTGACGTTGATGGATTCTGGTGGGCGTTATTGTTTAGCATTATCCTTTCTATCATTGTTGATATATTAGAGTTCATATTTTGAACGGAAAATATACATGAAGAGTTCCTGTTACATTGGAACTTCTGGCTGGATGTACGATCACTGGAAAGAGGAATTCTATCCCCCTGATGTTTCTTCGGATGATATGTTAACCTTTTTCGGAAAACATTTTGAAACCGTTGAGGTTAATAACACTTTTTATCAAAAACCAGATAGGAATAAAATTCTTAGTTGGAGAGAGGCCGTTCCTGCTGACTTCGTATTCTCCATAAAGGCAAATCGCTATATTACCCACATGAAGAATTTGAAAGAAATAGAGGAGCCGGTGAATGAACTATTAAGCATCCTGCAAGCTTTGGGTAAAAAACTAGGGCCAGTCTTATTCCAGCTTCCTCCGCAATGGCACATTAATATATTTAGAGTTAAAAATTTTCTTAAGATGCTTCCAAAAGGATTTCTTTATGCCATGGAATTCCGCCATAGTAGCTGGTATGACGAAGAAATCTTCGAAGCTTTACGAAAGAAAAATGTAGCTTTTTGCATACACGACCATAAAAATGCTCCTTCACCGGAAAAAGTAACATCTGATTTTGTATACCTCAGGTTCCACGGACCTGGAGGGTATTACAGTAGCGAATATACTGATGAACAGCTTTCTGAATGGACCGAAAAGATAAAAAAGTGGTTGAGTGAAGATAAAGATGTTTATATTTACTTTAATAATGATGCCTTTGGCTATGCAATTAGAAATAGTAATCAATTAAAGAAAAAAATTGAAAAAAGAAAAGCTTAAAAAATATTTAGAAAAAAGGGATTTCTCAAAGACATCTGAGCCGCGAGGAGAGGAGGGAAGTTCTTCATTAGAAGAAGATCCAATCTTCGTAGTGCAGAAACACGATGCGAGTAATCTGCATTACGATTTTCGCTTAGAGATAGAAGGAGTTCTAGTTTCTTGGGCTATCCCTAAAGGACCTTCTTTGGACCCTTCTGTAAAACGTCTTGCTATTCTTACTGAAGAACATCCGTTAGAATATGCTCACTTTGAAGGAGTAATCCCAGAAGGAGAATACGGTGCGGGCACTGTTATGGTCTGGGATAAAGGAACGTTTGAAAGCCCCAAGGATGTCCCTCTTCCGGAGGCCAGAAAAGAAGGTAAATTAGAGATTATGCTCAAGGGGGAGAAATTGAAAGGGAAGTTTGTACTTTTGCGTACTGGGTCAGATAATGATAGTGGGAGCGGGCGTTGGCTATTAATCAAAATGAAGGATGACAAGGTAGATAGGGACAAAAATATTTTAAACGAAAAACCAAACTCTGTCTTAACAGGTCGCAGCCTGGAAGATATTGAAAAGGATTCAAAACATCAATAATAAAATGCAATTCAAGGATCTTGCTCAAAAAATGAAGAAATTGGAGAGCATTTCTTCTCGCAATAAGATGATCGAAATTCTTTCTGGTATTTTCAAGGAAGCTTCCGAAGAAGAGATTGGGAGTATCTGTTATTTTCTACTGGGTCAAATTTATCCTAGCTATATAGATACAACTTTGGGTATGGGAGAAAAAATGATTCAATCCGCCATTGCTTTGGCGGCAAACATAGAAAAACAAAAAGTGGAGGATCAGACAAAAGAGATTGGAGATTTGGGGGAAGTAGCTGCGGAAATGATTAAAACTCGGAAAAACAGATTCAAAAGATTTTTTGATGCCGAGGACGCGCTTTCTGTGGAAGAGGTAAGGTATGCTTTGGAGAAGATAGCTAAGGCTGGTGGAGAGGGTTCACAAGAGGTAAAGAAGAAAACACTGGCAGCCATATTTATTAAAGCAGACAAGATAGAAAGGAAATATATTGGAAGATTAGTTGCTGGCACTATGAGGCTAGGGCTGGGAGAGATGACTATTTTGGATGCACTTTCAGTATCTTTCTTCAAAGATAAAAGCAAGAGGCGGGAGCTTGAACATGCTTATAACATAAGCTCTGATATTGGACATGTAGCTGAGGTAGTGAAAAAAAGCGGCCTCCCAGGGATTAAAAGAATCAGAGTGTCAATCAGTCGTCCCTTAAAACCGATGTTGGCTCAGAGAGTCTCTAAATTCTCAGAGATTAGAGAGAAGATCGATTCAAAGAAGATTGCAGCAGAAGAAAAGTATGATGGTGAAAGAATCCAAGTCCACAAAAACGGTAGAAAGGTGACTCTTTTTTCTCGCCGGTTAAACAATATCACAAACCAATTTCCTGACATTGTAGAGAATGTCAAAAAGAGCGTCAAAGCAGAAAAAGCTATTTTGGACGGAGAAGTGGTTGCCTACGATTTTAAAAAAAAGGAATATTACCCTTTCCAGAAAATAATGCATCGGAGGAGGAAGTATGAGGTGAAGGAGTACGCGGAAAAAATTCCCGTTAAATACATGCTTTTCGACATCATGTACCTTAATGGGAGATCAATGATGAGAGATTCTTATTCAGAGAGAAGAAGAAAACTTAAAGAGGTGGTGGATAATAAAAAGTATATTGCTCTAGCTGGGAGGAAAGTAAGCTCTAACTTAGACAAGATTGAGGATTTTTTCAAAGAATGCATAGAAAGAGATTTGGAGGGAGTAGTCTGCAAATCTTGTTCTGATGACTCTTACTACCGGGCCGGTGCCAGAGAATGGACATGGATCAAGTGGAAGAGAGAATATGCTTCAGAGCTTGGTGACACGTTTGACTTAGTGGTTGTGGGAGCTTATGCGGGGCACGGGAAAAGAGCTCACACCTATGGTTCTTTATTGTGCGCAGTTTACAACTATGAGGACGATGTTTTTGAAACAGTTTCCAAATTAGGCACGGGCTTGACAGATAAGCAACTGGGGAATCTCCCTAATAAACTTGAAGAATACAAACGGGAGGAAAAGCCAGTCCGACTGCGAGCGCAAGGAGATGTGGAGCCTGATTTCTGGTTTTCGCCAAACCTGGTATTAGAGGTGAAGGCAGCAGAGATTACTCAAAGCCCTGTCCATACTTGTGGCAGTAAAGAGGGAAAGGGTTTAGCTTTAAGGTTTCCCCGTTTTAAGAGGTGGAGGCCAGATAAAGAGGCCGACCAAGCTACTACTACAAAAGAGATTGTTGAGATGTACGAGCAATAATAAAAGGGCAAAAATTTAATACTATTCTTGGGGCGGCAAGGAGGAGAGTTTTCAGTTTCTCTTTACCCTAGAAGCTTAATCCTCGTTGATTAACTTTTCTATTTTCTTGAAATTATCTTTCATTTCAGGCAACTTGTTTCTGTTGTAGACAGCCACTGCGGGATGATAGAGAGGGATTATTTTTATTCCCCCATAAGAAGCTTCTGCTTTCATTACTTTCCCATGAATTTTACTGATTGGTTGTATCTTTTCTCTTAAGCCAAAGTAGTTCAAGGTAAAATGCATCGCGAATCTACCCAAGGGAACGATAACCTTTGGTTCGATAATGTTGATTTGTCTAATTAAAAAAGGAGAGTAAATTTTAATTTCCTCAGTAGTAGGATCACGATTACCAGGCGGTCGATCCTTAACTATATTGGTGACGTATGTTTCCTCTCTTTTAATTTCGGTTGCATCGAAGAGTTGGTCGAGTATATTTCCTGCGGTACCGCAAAAAGGTCTTCCTGTTTTAGCTTCATTCTCTCCTGGTGCCTCACCTATCAACATAATTTTGGCTTCGTGACTTCCTTCGCCAATAACTGGATAATAATTTTTATTCTGTCTGTATTTATAAAGAGGAGAATCCTTGAGATTCCATATTTCATCCCTTATCTGTCTTAACTTTTCATCTTTCTCAGTGTCTGTCATACTTTCTTTATTATGGACGATTTTCCTCGTTTTTTAAAATCTATTGACAAGTTCCCATAATAAGGACTACAATAAAAATGCCGCTCGGAAATGTCCGAAGTATTGAAGGATCAAACCAAAAATACTATGGAACTTAAACCGAGCGGCTTTGGTTTTTATTTAGATTTTGATCAGGACTCAAATTCAACATTAAGCATCTCTTTTAGTTTGTTTCCGAAAACATCCAGATCAACTTTGGTCTTTAGAGAATAATTTTTCAGAGGAGTTTTGATATGAATTCCTTTTTCTGATTTCTCTTTTCTGATAGCATCTATCTCTTCTATAAAATATTTCACTTCTTGTCTTTCTTTTGATGGTATTTTCCATTGTTCCGTAGGGGAGGGCCAAGAGGATTTGTGGATGCTTTCGTCTCCCTCTAGGTCCTTGAATAGTTTTTGATATATCTCTTCTGTCACAAAAGGAATAATGGGAGCGTAAAGCTTGAGCATGTTAAGTAAGCAAGTGTAAAGAGCAAATTTAACAGACTCTTCTTTTGCTCGATGCTTTATCATCTCAAGATAATAGTCACAGAACGTGGCCCAAAAAAGATTATCAATACTTTTTCTTGCCTTAGCATACTCATAGCCTTGGAAAGAGGTAGTCACTCTTTTAATTGTTTTGTTTAGTTCGTGCAGAATCCATTTATCTTCTGGCTCAAGGTTGTATTCTTTTGAAGGATCTGGCTTGAAGTTATCAAGATAGCCAGAACAGAACCGGGAAGCATTCCATAATTTAGTCACCAAGTGTTTTCCTTTCTTCACTTCTTTGATCTCAAAACGGTGGTTGTAGCCAAGCTTTGCTCCTGTCGCCCAATACCTAATGGCGTCTGCGCCATAGTCTCTGAGTAGCTTGTTAGGTTCTATGTAATTTCCCAATCTCTTAGATATCTTCCTTCCTGTCTCATCTAGGCCGTGCCCAGAAATCATTGCGTCTCTGAAAGGTATTTTTTTAAAGTGGTAATAAGATTTTACCAGTGAATAAAACAGCCACGTCCTGATGATTTCAAAAGCTTGGGGGCGGAGGGAGTTAGGGAATGTTTTTTCTTTCGTTTCTTTATTGTTAATCAATTCCGGAATGATGAACGGAGTGCAGGAAGAGGTTGCCCAGGTGTCCATCACGTCTCTTTCTGGCTCAAATTCTTTTGCCCCACATTCAGGACATTCGGAGAGGGGCGGTTCATCTTCTGTGGGATCAATGGGCAGGTCTTTTTCTTTTCCCAAGACGGGCTCTTTGCATTTTTTGCAGTACCAGACAGGAAAGGGTACGCCATAATAACGTTGCCTGGAGATACACCAGTCCCATTTTAGGCCAGCAACCCAGACATTATATATATTTTTCATGTGGGGAGGATACCACTTTAGTTTTTCTCCCATTTCAAAAAGTTGTTTTTTGATGTCTAGGATTTTTATGAACCACTGGGTAGTCAATATGAATTCGACTGGGGTACTGCATCTTTCATGGACATTAACGATGTGAGTAATGGTTTCTTGGTTTTTCAGAAGGCCTTTCGTTCTCAAATCTTCTATAATGTTTTTCCTTGCCTCTGTAATTCTTTGCCCCTCATATTTGCCCCCCAAAGAAGTGATTCTCCCGTCTTTACTTATTACTTCCCGCGCAGAAAGGTCGAGTGCTTTGAATTTTTCTACATCTTCTGTGTCTCCCCAGGTACATACCATCATTAGACCTGTTCCAAACTCAGGATCTACTGATTCATGGAATAAGACAGGCACCTCGTAGTTAAAGAGAGGAACAACAGCATTCTTTCCTTTAAGTTTCTGATAACGTTTGTCCTTTGGATTAGCAAAAATACCTACACAGGCAGGCAATAGTTCTGGTCTTGTAGTAGCAATAATATAGGGTTTACCATTGATGAGGAATTGAACATGATTTAATTTTGTGTGTTTTTCTTCATCTTCCATGTCCGCCTGGGCTAACGCTGTTTGGCAGAAAGGACACCAAGAAGTAGGTTCCTCCTTTCGATAGGCACCTTTGTTCTTATATAATTGAAAGAAAGACCACTGAGAAACCCTCTGGCACAAAGGATTGATTGTGCTATAGGTTTTAGACCAGTCTACTGATATTCCTAAACTTCTCCAAAGGTTTCGGTAATTTTCTGCGCCCCTTTTGGTTTCTTTGAGGCATAATTCGATGAAGTCGCTCCGGTTGATTTTTGATTTGTTGACATTGTATTTCTTTTCTACAAATCTTTCTGTTGGAAGTCCGTTGTCGTCAAAGCCCATCGGGTAAAAAACATTAAAACCCCGCATTCTTTTGAATCTCACGACAAATTCTGCCTGCGAGTAACTCATGATATGTCCTGCGTGGAGATGTTCGGCGCTGACGTATGGGGGAGGGGTATCAACAGAATAGACAGGCCTGTCAGAGCCCTCATCGAATTTGTATGTTTCGTTTTCCTCCCAAAACTTCCGCCAATGTTCTTCTCTTTCCTGATATTTATATTTAGAGGGAAGTTTGAAATCCATGATAGAGAATTTAACTTATTTTCCTTTATAGGATAAAAAAACCATCTTATCAAGATAAAAAACAAACGGCTTGTTTAAGTAAAGGCCGTCTGTTTGTGTCTTTGTCTACTTTCTCTTTTTATTGCCAGTGAAAAATAAATTCGTGAGCGTCGTCTCCCTTATAGATGCACTTTATTTCTTTTCCCTCTACATCTTTTTTCATTATCATGCGCAGAGCTTCTAAAAAGACTCCCATCAATACATTACAATGGAGTGGGTGGAAATAAAAATCTTCTACTCTGACAGTAAGCTTTTTTTCTTCTTTGTTAAATTCTTTTACTTTAAAATCTCCCACTGAGAAGTGTTTTCTGCATATCTTTGGAAATTCATCGATGACTCTTTCTAAGGAGATGAAATATTTCATGAACAGCCTGATTAGCAAGGAAACCTTCATTTCGAAACGTCCCATTTCCCTAAAGTCTTCAGGACCGTAGTTAAATAATTTTTGGATTGAAATCAAGGTGAGAGCTTCCAACCCAAACGGATAAAGGTCCATGGTCCTGAGCTGGCGATAGTTGATCGGATGCCCTAAGCTGGCCATTTCTTCTTCTAGACTTTTTAAAGATTCCTCCCCCTCTTTTTCCAATATGAACTGGCCATAGCTTTTCATACCAGCGCCTCTTACTGTCCCTGGAAGTTCCATCAGTTTTTCAATTTCTTGATTGGAAAGTTTTTGTTCCATATAATTTTTATTTTTTATCTTCGGGGGGCTCTCTTTGTTTTTTTAGATCCTTAATCCCTTTAATGTCACTATAAATAACATATGAATAAACTGGACCGAAAGAGGAGCTTAAGAGGCCCAATATAGGGCTAAGCAAAGGAGCTCCCTGGATTATTAGGTTGAGGAAGAAAAAAACGACGCCGATGATCGCCAACCTAGCGAATACATCCCACCAGTGGCCATCCACAAGTTGCTTGCTACGAGATAAGGCTTTGGTGCCATGTAAGCCTTCATAAATCAATACGTAAAAAGAAAAACTAAACCATATGCTGAATATAATTCCCGGGATAAAGAATAATAGATAGCCGAAAAATAGAGCGATACCCACCAAGAGTCCAACCCAAATAGCAGATAAAACCCTGTCTTTTGTTTGAAGAAAAGACTCCTTCACCCCCGCCTCATTGTTTTTTATTGCGTAAATCAAGGCAATGGCTCCCCAAACATTTACGCCTATGATTATTAGCCCGACCAATAAGAAAATAGGGACAGAGGCCAGGAGAGAAGATGTCAGCACACCGATGAATTCTATTGGGGAAGAGGGGTTTCTTAGAAGATTAAGAATAGGGAGACCAAATCCAGTCAACAGAGAAAGGACTGGGAGTATCATAGAAGCTGCTATCGGAAGTAGAGAGATTACAATGAATGTCCAAAAGTTGTTTTTGTATAACTCAAAACTTCTTTTAAACAGTTCTTGGATACCAATCAAGGATTGTCTTTGATTTTGTTGATTGTTTTCCATGCTTGTTTTTATTTTTGAAAATAGAACCTTTATAAAATATTAACATTTTTTAACTTACTTTACCAAATACCAAAAAAGAAAGACGTGGTTTCGCCTTTCTTTTTAGGGGGAAAAAGTATCAATTACTTTTTCTTTTTCTTTGCGGGCTTTTTGGCCTTTGCCTTCTTTTTCTTTGCGGGCTTTTTGGCCTTTGCCTTCTTTTTCTTTACAGGCATTTTGCTGGGGATTTTACAAAATATGGACAGGAGACTATCCCTGCTAGTTTTTTCCCCTATTACATATAAGACGTTTTTTTATTCTTTTTATTACAGCTTTTCATTGTAACGACAAACTTCTCTTCCGTAAGAATAAGAATCAACCGTTAATCCATATTGGTCTTTTAGGTAAAGAGTATCACAATTGTTTTTTGCCAGGATTGGCTTGTTGCCGAAATATATGTACCAGACGTTTTTTAAAAAACTGTCGGTTCTAGAATAATCTCTGAAGCATCCGGCGTAATTAAAATGGTCATTAATAAAAGAACGGCATTCACGATCTTCTCTTAATACGTACAGACTAGTAATCTGCGTTGAGTATCCTGGAATTTCGCATCTTCTTATTTTGTTGATGAATTCTCTACAGCAGATATCAAGGTGTTTGATATCTTCCTTACCGAGCTTGGGACAACTTTTAGAAATGACGGGATAGAAATCATAGGTGTGGGTTAGGTAGCCCATGCACTCATTAAGTCTAAAATTGCTACCCACAGGGCTGGGTGCGCCAACAAGATATATTCTATCGCTTTGGTCGGCAAAGATCATGCCCTGATTCGATTGAGATCCATGACGATATTTTTCAGCTCCTTGGTTTATCGTGAAGCTTCCATTTTTTCCTTGAATAGACCACCCAGTTATATTGACATTGTCTTGCTTTTGCAAACGTGTAGCGAGGGTTATTAAAGAGGGACGATAAGCGTTTTCTACTTGGACATTAGAGATAATTATTTTTTCAAAGTAAGGAGAGACCTTTAATTCAAAAGATCTTTGAGCTGGAGTAGAGTCAATTAAGTTTTTTGTTTGTGCCTTTACCAAAAAAAGATATTGTTTTTGGCCCGCAGGAAGAACGATGGTTCTCTTGTTGCCGCTTACTGTTTTCCAGTCCGCATCAACGTCGATAAGCTTTGTTTTGAAAGTTATTCTTTCTTCTGGTGAATTTTTTATTTTTCCTTCAAATTCAAATGTTACCTTATTTGTGTTTTTTATGACCTCTCCTTCCTTTGGTCCCTTTGTAATGTAAGTCTCTATTTGGGAATATTGCTCGTTTTGGGGTAGGGAAGGGGAGCGATGATTTTCGATTCTCGAAACAGAAGATGGATTGGCATGCCCTTGATTGGCGACACCTTGGGTTTGCTGATAGGTTGAATCCGAACCGGAACTTTCTGCCTCTGGGAGAGGAGTTTCATTAAACAAAGAACTGATCAAGGCTCCTATTAAGATGGCTAAAATTAATAAGCTTTCCATATATCTATATTATGCAATTTTTTTCTGATAAAGTCAAACGATATTCCATGTTGTTTTTCTTTTGTTATTCTTTTAAAATAAAGAAAAGCAAAAAAGTCTCTTCATAAAAATCAATTTAGTAGTTTATGGAAAAAGAGAAAGAAGTGCCGCTTAAAAGTAAACTGTCTGCTTGGTGGGTTACCACGATTAGTTTGCTTGGCTTCTTTTTTGTGATTTCCGCTCTAATTTTTGCTGGGCCAAATTCTTCTCCCCAAGAGATGAATTTATTTTTATTACAAGTGGCGCTCCCAGTAGTAACTTTCTCTGCTCTTTATCTCTTCACAGCCAGACTGATACTTAAGAAAGACAAGAGAGGGTTCTGGATGGGAGTATCTGTTCTTACTTTGGAATTCTTTTTACTGATGTTTCTTTTTTTTACGGTAGACAACTTCAGAAATCTCTTTGCCGCTTTTTTAATGAATCTGAAGGCAGTCCCTTTAATACTACTGATTGTCGACCGGAGAAATTTTTCCCAAGCCATTGAATAATTCCTACTTTCTTTCCCAACTGCTTTTTTGCTCAGCTAGGCAGAGGCAGTTTTTGTTTTAAATAGGGGAGGGATTATAAGCAATTATATGAAATTCACCAAAGAACACATCACAATTCTTATTGTGCAAATCACTGAAGTGCTTGGTTTTTCCCTCATTCTGCCTTTTCTCCCTTTTTATGCCCAGGAATTTGGAGCCAACCCTTTGCAGATTGGACTGATCCTTTCTTCCTTTTCTTTCTTCCAGTTTCTGTCAGCTCCTGTATGGGGGAAGCTCAGCGATAAATATGGGAGAAGGCCCTTGCTGATTTTTTCTCAACTTTCCACTTTTGTTAGTTTCGTGATCTTAGCTTTTTCCAACTCTCTGGAAATGATTTTCTTTTCTCGAATTTTGGACGGCATTCTAGGAAGTAACTTTACTATAGCTCAAGCCTATCTTTCTGATATTTCCTCAAAAGAAGATCGCTCCAAAGCCTTTGGTATCAGCGGAGTTGCTTTTGGGATAGGGTTTCTTATAGGTCCGGGAGTGGGAGGATTTCTTTCCCAGTTTGGATATCAGATTCCTTCTTTTATCGCGGCTGCCATGTCTTTTTTAACTACCTTGATAATATTTGTTTTCTTGCCAGAAACAGTAGAAAAAAGAGAAGATATAGAAATCAGCTTGAAAACCTTTCACGTAGAAAGCTTTAAAAAGTTTTTTTCTGATCCCGAAATATCTTCCAAGCTCTGGGAGTTTTTCTCTTACATTTCTGCTTTTTCCATCTGGGTAGGTTCTTTTGCCCTATATGCTCAAAAAAAATTAGGACTCGGATCCGAAGGCATCGGCTACATCCTTACTTATATTGGGTTCATCAGTATTATTATCCGGGGAGTTCTTCTGTCTAAGATTATAGACGCGTTTGGAGAGCATAGATTAAGATATGCGGGCATGGCTTCTATCTTTTTAGGAATGATAGGTTCTGTTCTTGCTACTCACTGGTTTTGGATGATAGTGATTATGACATTGTTTTCTTTTGGATCTGGAATATTACGGCCGGTGATGATAGGCAGTATCTCCCGAAGCGCTCCTGAAGACCAGCAAGGCGCAGCTCTGGGGGTAGCCAATTCTCTGGTAAGCATTGCTCAGATTATAGGTCCTTTGCTGGGAGGGTTCATGATAAATTATTTTGTACCTGAAAGTCTTGGGCTCTTGTCTGGCGCAATAATTTTAATTGGAGCTGGTTTAATGCTTTCAGAGGACAGAAGAAAAGATCATAGAACAAATCCCTAAGTAGGATTTCAAGTTATCTGTGGATAAGTTTCTTTACAGCTAAGATAGGACTGGCTACAATGTAACGTTTACAATATGGAGGAAAAGAGATGAATATTTATTCATTTAGTGTAAAGAAATTAAAAGAGATTATAAAAGAGAATTTTAAAGAAACTGAAGCCAAGGAGGGACTGGAAGATCTGCCCTCACACCTATTATGGATGCTGGAACAAATAGAAGTCATGCCAGACCTACTCAAAGCAAGCCGCTGGATAGGTTACGTTCTAGCACGCCTGGAAGCTATGGGGATTGTCACCAATAAGCAGTCAAGAAATCTCATCCGCAAGGATATTTCAAGGCACGGGATATAAGCATAATTTTTGGGGCTTACGCCCCCTTTTTCTTTGCCCGAGGTGACAACATTGATGTATTTTTGATACAATAAGATAACATGGAAAATACGTTATCAGAAGAAACTCTCAAAAAGTTTGAAGAGCTTCCTGGGGAAATCAGGGGAGCCACTCTTAAAGCCTACGGAGATTTTGTTTTAAAAGAAGAAGGAAAAGAGGAGTTGGAAAAATTAGAGAAGGTAATGGAACAAGTCGGTTATCCGATTAAATACGAAGAGATTAAGGGAATGGAATTTTTCCCCATTTCTTATCAAGCCGCTACCATAGAGGTCATAAAAAACATATTGAATTATGGTCCAGAGCAATTTCGGGAACTGGGGAGGTTCAGCGCGAAGTTTTCCCTTATTGTCAGGTTGGTGGCGAAATACTTTTTTTCCGTTGAGAAAGTGATAGGTAGAGTAGCAAACATCTGGAGGAAGCATTATACAGTGGGAGAGGTTGAGATTGTTGAAGCTGACACAGAGCAAAAGCACTCGATTGTCAGGGTCAAGAATTTTAAAGTGCACCCCCTTCAGTGCGAAGTTTTAAAAGGTTATCTAGAGAGTCTTTTACAGATGGTGGTGGGAGAGGAGCGAGTGGGAAAGGAGACCAAGTGCATATTCCAGGGAGATGAGTACCACGAATTTATTTTTAGTCCTCCCTCCTAGTTTTTGAAACTATTAAATAGGGGAGAGGCAGCGTCCTTTCTTGTATTGACATAATTTATTTTTTATTTTCTGGTATAGAATTTATACCCAAAACTTAGTTTTTTTAGGAAAAAGAAAAATCTGTGCATTCGCATAGATTTTTAATTAAATAGGGAAGCGGCTTATTCTTTTAGTTTCTTTCCACTGTGATATTTTTTATGAACATCACGTAGATGCTTACTGGTTACATGTGTGTAGATCTGAGTAGAAGTAATGCTCTTATGTCCTAAAAACTCTTGAATTAACCGGAGGTCTACTCCTTGGGTTAATAAGTCGGTTGCCATACTGTGCCTCAAAGTATGAGGGGTGGTGAATATAGGCACGCCTGCTTTTATTGCCGCTTTTTTAACGATTCTTTCTACGCTTCTTGCGGTTAATCTTGTAAGCGGTTGCTTGCCCCTATAGTTAACAAAGAGAGGCTCTTTGTCGTCTGTACGACTTTCCAGGTATTTTTTGAGCCAACTTAGGGCTCGCTCTGAGAAATAAACGGTTCTGGGTTTTTCTCCTTTTCCAACCACATTAAGCTCTAGGTATTCTTTGTTATCAATACTTGCTAATTGCTTTCTGTCTAGAGAGACCAGCTCTGAAACCCTGAGACCAGTTGAAAACAGTGTTTCTAATATTGCTCTGTTTCTTAGTCCTGTTTTGGTTGAAGTGTTTGGCGCCAACAATAAGTCTTCGATTTGCTCTAGATTCAAAAATTTTATTTGATTCTCTTTCTTAGCGTCTTTAGGGAGATTTACTTTATCTGCAGGCAATGATTCTATATCCCGATCCGAAAAATACCTTAGAAAGGCTCTGAGGGCTACTAAATAACAATTCTGAGTACTCTTTTTGAGAGGTTTGCCTCTATGCGTGACATATCGAGACAGAAAAAGCCTATAATCCCAAATATCGTCCTTTGTTAATTCGTGAGGCCTTATATTTTCTTTATCTTTTTTCTTAAGCCAAGAGACAAACTTTTTGAGAAAACGGTGATAGGATTCTTGAGTATTGTCAGATAAACCTTTTTCTATCTCACAATAGTCAAGAAAGTCGGGGATATGATTTTTAATTGGCTTGTCAGATTTTTCCATGAAGATTTTAATAAATATTTATTACTCCTTTAACCGGTTCTCTGATTGTTGTTTTTTCGTAATAAAAGAGGGGCAAAAGAGCTTAGGCGTAAAACTTCTATTTAATATCGCGTTTCTTTTATTATCCGACATTTACTACCTATATATTAACCCAGCCCCTAAGGCTGTGTCAACTCCTCCCTATTGTGGATATGGATATATAAGATGTCAAATCAGGGGACCTTCAGTCAGAAAACCACAATCTTTTCAGTCTTTCCCATAATCCCGGTACTTCGTTCTTCAATTCTTCTTTCTCTACTAGCAATTCTTCTTCAAAGATTGGTTCCCTTTTTCTGACCTCTTCCCTGATACGAGGCTCCACTTCTTTTTCAAAGAATGCCTGCCAGATATTGACCCTGAACCACTGATACATTGCTTTCCATATTGGCACGGCTTCTTCCTGCCATATTTTCTTGATAATGCCTGGTAAGTCCCTTTTTCCTGTTTCTAGTGCTTCTTTACCCATTTCTTCAATCTCTTCTGTGTTCTGAGGTATGTGAACTTTATTCATTCCTTGAGCTGAAGATAAATTTACCAATACCAAACAGGCAAATAAAGCTATTGTCAATATGAAAAATATATTATTTTGTTTCATTTTCTAAAAATTGTTTAGCTTGTTTGATTCTTTTCAAAGTCTTCTCTTTTCCCAGCACCTCTCCTATTTCAAAAGGTCCGGCTGATGCCTTTTTTCCAGTAAGAGCGGCTCTTAATGGCCATAAAAGAGCCCCCCTGTCCCCTTCTCTATCGATCTTCTTGGCGAATTCTTCTGCTTCTTTGAGCAAAATCTTTCCCAGCTCGTCTTTTTTAAAAGAAGACTCATCTATTTTATGCAATATTTTTTCTAATCTGTCAATAGAGTCCTCAAGATCCTGATCAGACATGTCTTTCCACCTTAAAAGCTCTTTTTCGTATTCTATGTTCTTTTTAAAAAAGAAGTTAGTTAACTCTCCTATCTCAGAAAGCGTTTCCAACCTCTCTTGATAGAGAGAAACGATTTTTTGAATCTTGGTAAAATCAATCCGTTCTCCTGTGTCCGGAACTTTGTACTGGCGCGCTTCTTTTTCATCCCCATAAGTTGGTGTCAATTTCTTTTCTTCAGATAAATGGGAAATCAATCCGGACTTCAACAAATAAGGGATGCAGAGCTCGGTCAGTTTTTCGATTGGCTTTTGGCGAATGTAGAATTTATTTAAAAAGTTTAGCCTTTTAACATTAAAGACTGCTCCTGAATTTTGTACGCGCTCCAATGAAAATTCCTTCACGAGAGAATTGAGAGAAAAGATTTCTCTTTCTGTTCCTGGGTTCCACCCCAAGAATGCCATGAAGTTGACGAGAGCTTCTGGTAGGTAGCCTTGTTTTTTGTATTCTGAAACAGAAACTGCTCCGTGTCGCTTGGATAATTTACTGCCGTCCTTTCCTAAGATCAGAGGAAGATGAGCATATTCTGGGGTTGGGAACTCGAAAGCTTGCTGGAGCATGATCTGTTTTGGGGTATTGGGAATGTGGTCCTCTCCCCTGATAACATGCGTAATCTTCATTTCATAATCATCTACAACACAAGCAAAGTTGTAGAGAGGCGTGGAAGGATCTTTAGCAATCACAATATCCCCAATCAAAGAGGTGTCAAACTCTATCTCCCCTCTTATTAGATCATTAAATTCCACTTTTTGTGGTGGCATTCTGAACCTGATGACGTGTTCTTTCCCCTGAGCAATTAAATCTTTAGCTTTTTCTTTAGAGAGCGCTGCACATTTTCCAGAATATTTTGGGGCTTGGCCAATGGACATTTGATATTCCCTTCTTGCTTTTAACTCCTCAGGAGAGCAAAAACAATAATAGGCTTTGTCTTCCTTTAGTAATTGTTCTAAGTGTTTCTTATAAATCTCTGTTCTCTCTGACTGGCGGTAGGGACCGAAATCTCCTCCTGCTTCTGGGCCTTCGTCAGGATGAAGGCCTAATCCGTTAATGTTATTAATAATATCTTTCTCATATTCTTTTTTAGACCTCTCCTCGTCTGTATCTTCCATTCTTAAGATAAAAACACCACTGTGCTTTTTAGCAAAGAGATAGTTAAAAAGGGTTGTCCGGGCTGCTCCAATATGGAAAAAACCAGTGGGCGAAGGAGCCATCCTTACTCTTATTTGATGGTCGTCAGAAAATCTTATTTTTTTCGTTTTGTCTTCCATTGATTGAATCTTGAATGAGTTGTACTAAACGGTCAAGGTATTGTTTGTTTTGCTTGGTGGGAGGAATGAGGAATATCCAGGAAAGCTAAGATGTAGCCGGCCAAAATCTTACCTGCTAAAGGTTTTGAGAATTCTCGCGCCGCCTTACTCATTTTTTTAAGTTCTTCTGGGTGGGAGAAAAGGAACCTTAATTTTGCCAGGAAGAAACGAGGGGTGAAATTAGCTTCTTCTAAAACTATAGCTGCCCCTTTTCTGGCATAGGTGTAGGCATTATTAATTTGGTGTCCCTGGGCTGACTCTGGGAGAGGAACCAGGATGGAAGGCTTCCCTAGGGCGGCGATTTCAGATATAGTGCCTGAGCCGGCGCGTGAAACCACTAGATCACAAGCCGCATAAGCTTTTCTGAGCTGGTCTTCTTTTAAAAAGGGAAATGGTTTGTATCTTTTCTCTAAATATCCCTCGATCATTACTCGCGCTTCTTTTTTTACCTGGTTGAAATTTGCTTCTCCACACTGGTGAATCAATTTAAAATCTTTCAGGAGCTCGGGAAGGATTTCAATTATTTTGTCATTGATTCTCTGTGCTCCTTGGGAACCTCCCAATAGCAGTATAATGGGCTTTACTCCCTCTAATTCAAAAGATTTTACAGCTTCTGATTTTGATCCTGCCTCCAATAATTCTCTCCGTATTGGATTACCAACCAATACCATCTTGCCTTCGGGAAAGTAAGGGGTCTTTCTGTAAGATATAAATATTTCTTTGGCAAACCTGCCCAGGATTCTGTTAGAGAGTCCAGGCATGGAGTCTGACTCGTGTAGGAATATAGGAACCCTTAATATCCACCCTGCAATCACGGGTGGGATGGATCCAAACCCTCCCTTTGAAAAGATAATGTCTGGTGCCATGAAAAAGATTGCAAAGAAAGACTGGAGGATACCAAAAGGAGTCTTAAAGAAGAGATCTATCAAATTCTGGAAAAAGCTTTTTACGCTAAAATAACGCCTCATCTTTCCGGCAGAAATCTCTTTTACCTTGATATCTTCCTGGGAAAGCAAAAGTTTACCAAAATCATCTTTTGGCCCCATATATATGAATTCTATTTTCTTTTTAGGAGAGAACTTTCTTATTTCTCTAGCGATGGCAATAAGGGGCAAAACATGGCCCCCTGTGCCTCCTCCAGTGAAAAGAATTTTCATAATAATTTATTAACTGTTTTTTGATATGTTTATTAAAACCCCTACTGCTCCTAATTCTGTCACCAGTGCTGAACCGCCGTAACTTATAAAAGGCAAGGGAATTCCAGTCAGGGGGAAGATGCCGATCATAGATGCGATATTAATAAACGACTGGATCACTATCCAGGAGGTAATGCCCAGCGCTGTCAATCGAGAAAACATGTGGACGTCTTCTTTTCCTATCTTATACCCTCGCCACAGAAAGACCAGAAAAAGGATAATTAAAACAACAGAACCGATAAACCCTGTTTCCTCAGCCAGGATGGCAAAGATTGAGTCTGAGATAGGGTGTGGCAAAAGCCCGAGCTTTTGTTTTGACATGCCAAGACCTAATCCTGTGATTTTTCCAGACCCAACAGCGATGAGCGCCTGTTTGATCTGATAGCCGAAGCCCATAGGGTCAATCTCTGGATCCAAGAGTACAGCTATCCTCTTCATTCTATAGGGTGCGCTTTTGACGAAAAAAACAAGAGCTAATATTCCCAGGATCAAAAATAAAACAGTGTGCCAAACGGGGGTCTTGGCAAAAAAATACATTAATCCTGCAGTGGCAGCAATTACACCCAAAGTACTGATATCTGACTGCAGAAAGAGCAACAGAGCGACTATTCCGATGACGGTTAAAAAGGCAATCAAATTTTTTTCCAAAAAACTTTCTTGTTCTTTTGATTTATAAGAGTAAGATTTCCTGCTTTTGCTTTCCAGCCAACTAGCTAGGTAAAGAATGAAGGTGAGTTTTAGAAACTCCGAAGGCTGCAAAGAAAGCGGACCCAACTCAATCCATCTAGCTGCTTCCCCAGACCTTTTACCGATTAAAGGAAGAAAAACCATTACCATCAATACTAGGTTTATCAACAAGAGCAAGGGGGCTTTTTCTTGCAATGTGCTTAAAGAGATCTTTCTTGCTAAGAAAAAAGCTAAAACAATTCCAGGGATAAGCCCCACTACCAATTGGTGGATTAAGAAATAAAAGGTTTCGGTGAAGCTCTCTCTCGGTACAGAAGTTGACGCGCTTGCCAGAACAATTATTCCAAAAGTAAGTAGCAACAAGACAGTAATTATTAAAATATGGTCTGCCTTTTTACTTTTTTTTACCATATTCCTCCACGTACTTCTTAAACAAATCACCTTTTTCTCTATAGTCGCGGAAGATTCCAAAACTTGGAGAGGCAGTAGAAAGAAGGCAAATTTTTCCCTTGTGGGTATATTTAAAAGAAAGCTTCACAGCATCCTTCATGTTTTGCACCATGAAAGCATTGTATTTTTCAGCAATAGATTCTTTAGGGTTGGAGGATTCTTGCTGTTTGATTAGCTCTCTCCAAATTATATCTCCCGTGGTTTGAAAAAAGATCAATGTTTTAATTTTACTTTTTAAAAGTTTCTTAACTAATTTTTTAAAACTTATGCCCCTGTCGTATCCGCCCAACAATATTGTTTCAACATCCTCTCCTAAAGCGTCCAGTGCGGCCATTGTTGCTTCTGGGATCGTGGAGAGAGCATCGTTATAAAACTTGATGCCCTTGTAGGTCCCGAGGTATTCGAGTCGGTAAGGAAGTGGCTTAAAGTCCTGAATACTTTTAATGATTTTTTTCCTGGGGACATTGAAAAGTTTTGTTACTGCAATGGCTGCCTTTATATTCTTAAGATTAAATTTTCCTTTTAAAGGAAAATTGGTTTCCTTGAGTTTAACAGAACTGACCGCTATTTTTTGAGCTTTTGATTTTTTTGCAATTTCCTTGACTGTTTTGTTTCGGGCATCGTATACCAAATAGTCTTTCTTTGTCTGGTGGTATGTAATGTTGGCCTTAGCGTCAGCATACTCTGAAAAGTCCTTATAATAATCGAGGTGTTCTGGGAAGATATTCAATAAAACTGCGATATAGGGGCTATCCTTCAGCCCTATCAACTGGTGAGAAGACATTTCGTAAACATATATATCCTCAGGAGTTGCGGATTCTAAAAATGACAGGGCAGGTTTTCCAATATTTCCAACCAGGTAGGAATTAAAGCCGTTATCCTTTAAAACCTTATTGATTAGGGCAACCGTTGTGCTTTTCCCTTTAGTGCCTGTTACCCCAATAATTTTTCCAGGGCATTCTTTAAAAAATATTTCAGTTTGAGATGTTACCCTTTGTCTTTTAGTAATATAGGGTTCTATTATATAAGGAGGAACGCCAGGAGATTTTACAATTACCTCATAATCTTTGATTTTTTCCAAATAATCTCCTCCTAGATGAGTTGCGGTCTTTTGGTCATTTTCAATAATTTTTTGTGATTCTCTGCTTAGGCTACTCAAATCTAGCATATCTGCAATGCCGATTTCTTTTTCAGGAAAGTTCTCCCTTAAAAAATTAAAGGTGTCCCGACCTTCTCTTCCAAATCCTAAGATAACAATTTTCTTATTTTTCAAATCCTTTGACTTCATATATTAAAAATAACATAAAATTTAAGCAAAATAAACAGAACAAATCACATAAAAATAAAAAAAATGAGCAAATTGGCGCTCAAATTTAGTAAGGGCTTGACTGTTTTGCCGTTTCTATTAATCCTTCTCTGGTCCCTCTTGTAAAATCTAGTGCCTCAAGTCCTCCCTGGACGATTTCTAATTTATTGCCCGTGACTTTTCTGGCGAGCTCCTCCCCTTCTTTAGTTAGGTATAGAATGTCTACCCTTAAAAGACAGAGATTGACAATATCCATACCGTCTAGCATACTCGTCTTCCCCTTCTCTATAAGTCTGGCAATTTTCTTATCTAACTGCTCTATTTTGTAAAGGAAATTACCTATTTTAAACTCATCTTTAATTTTAATCACCTGTCATTATTATGCTGTCATTCAGACAATTTGTCAATTTATACTTCCTCCAAGATTAAAGAGTTTTTAAGAATGGATTTTATATTCTTGGGTACGTTATGCTTTTTATTCCAGTCCCTCATTAGCTTGTCAGCCATTTTTTCAAGTTTTGGGTATTGAGACATTCCTCTGATAAAGCCCTTCCGGATTTTACGAGGAAGAATTTTGTTTTGGAAATAATCTAAAAGCTCTGGAGACTCCCCTACCCGGTTTGCTTTCTTCCAACTTAAATAAAAAGCAACCATGCTTTCCTTTCTGGTTCCTACGCACTCAAAAGGTTTCGGTTTTTTTATTCCTATCAGGCTCCTCATTAGAGGAAGTAGCTCTTTATCCTCGAATAGATTTTTGTCAAAGATCTCAACCATTTTATCCTTGTTTACAAAAGGATAAAGAATGGTGAACACGAAAAGACATTTTGCGCATTCACCACACCACTTTTTCGCAGGTTCTTTGGTCCCCGATTTTGTTTTAAAAGCTTCATTGCAACTGACAAAATAAGGAAAGTATTGAGGGTGCCGGGCAAATATCTTTGCTATCTGGATGGTATAAAGAGGCCTTAACAAGCTGAAATATTTAATATCCTTTGCCAAATTTTGACGGCAGTATTTGATAAATTTCTTTTCAAAATCAAAACTCTTGGAATACTGATGGTTCACCTCTCTTCCCAGATATTTGAGATTGCCTTCATTAGCACTTCTTTCATTGGAAAAAGCAATTTTTTGCTTATTAAAGAGCACTGCCAAGAGTACGCTCAAGAAAGCCAAGTAAGCAGAAAAAGGCGTGTGTCCGTTGAGGAATCCTTCCTGATTTAATTCGAGAAGTTTTTGATCTATTCTCCTGGTTACTACGATCGGTTTTTTGCACTCCCCTATTTCCATTATCTTTTCAGTATTGGGAGAGGGATTTAATCCAAAACAGGAAAAGTTAGAATTTGTTTGTTTGATTATTTCCAGGGTGACTGCGGAGTCCTTCCCTCCTCCGATAGGCACCAGGAAATCTTTTTTCATTTTCCCCTTAAATAATTTTAAAGGTTTCGCTTTTTTACTTTCAGATGTGATGCTCAAGAAATCAGAATTTCTCCAGTTGATCTGATTCTCGTAAAAATATTGACCCATACCATCAATAATCAATCCCTTCCACCAATTTATCTTTTTCCTACCCAGGGGGCCTGCTTTGACCTTGATTTGGGGAGAACAAGTGGCCTTCCAATAACTTAGCGCTTCAATCAGTCCCAAATTAAAAACAAGGTTGTTTAAAACCTCTTTTTTAATCTTTTTAAAACGTGATTTGTTAATATTCTTGATGGTAAGTGATGGGTGAAACTCAATTCCAGGAGATACCTTGAAATAGAAAGAAATTTTCAGGTCTTTTTCCTGAATTTGATAGGAGTAGTCTTTATAAACAAACTTGGGATACTTTTCCCTTAAAGTTTCTGCGTCCATGTATTATTTTATCCTAGCTTTAAATATAAGATAGGTCAAAAACAAAAAAAACCAATAATTGTTAATTATTTTAATAATTATTGGCTAGATGTTGAGATATAATTCTTTTGTTTGCTTTGCAGAATTCATAACTTATTCGTTTTCTTTTTGTAGACATCACATAATGACCTAATATAGAATGCTTAGCTCCAAAAAGGTGCCCTAACTCATGGATTGTCGTTTGCACAGGATCAGGAATAATACCTACCAAGGCATACGATTCAGTTGCTAGCCCCGAATAGCGATTTTCCGATGTCGTTTTTTCCCAATCCCGGAGTAAGGGAAATATCTTAGCCGTAAAGCCTATAACCTTTTCCTTGCTTTCATTTTTGACTTCTTCTTTGAGTTTGCCCATCAATTTTTTCACGTTTTCTTTAAAAATCATAGAATCAAAGTATCCTAGCAAATAATCCATACTGCCTGTACTGTCTTCTCTTTTCCAATTTATTTCTCTTTCTCTTATTTCTTCTTCATCAAAATTTAGCTGCTGTGCAATCCGAACAGGCACCTCTCTTTCTGTAGCATCCTTTGTCAGGGTTTTTATGGCGGAAACCAAATCGCTTGAACTGATAAAATAATCTTCGGAATCCCATGTCCTATCAATCTTTTGGATTTCAAATTTGATATCTGGAAACTGTCTTTCAAAATGTGAAACAGCTTCTTCGGTTTTCTTTTCTGCGTTAAAAGACCAATAAGAATTCTTAAAGCCCGCATCTTCTATTATCCTTAAAGCTACCTTCTTTTTTTGCAAAACTAATCACCTATTTGCGATAAATTAAGAACTTTTTCATTCTAAGGAGATTAGAGAGAATTGTCAATCTTAAGCTAAGAGGCGGATAGCTACCCCGAGGATAGCAAAGACGATACTGATAACCCAGAACCTCATGGTTACCTTATAGGAGGGCCAGCCTTTGGCTTCAAAATGGTGATGGATAGGTGTGCAGAGCCAGATTTTTTTATCCCTGATTTTTTTGGACAAGAGCTGCAAAATTATGGATCCTACTTCAATAACTAAGATTCCTGCGATAACAGGAAGCACCAACACAGAATCTGTCAGGAAAGCAATAACTGCCATGGTAGAGGTCAACCCTAAAATCCCGGTTTCTCCCATATAGAATTTTGCTGGTGGGATATTGTACCACAGAAAGGCAAAGATGGCGCCAACAATTGTGCCGCAAAAAGTAGCAAGGTCTGCTCTTCCTTGGGCAAAGGAGATGATGGCAAAGGCTCCGAAAATGGAAGCAAAGACTCCTCCTGACAAGCCGTCCAATCCGTCTACTACTCCCCCAGCCCATGAAGCCAGCATCACAATCACAAAGAGTGGAATATAAAGGGCGCCGATGGAAAGATCAATCCCTTCAGGGAAGTTATAAATTAAAGGGATGTGGATAGTATCTTTTCCCAATTTAGCATAAAACCACCACCCTCCTATCAATCCGATTAAAACAACGATTATCATTCTCCTGGTAAAACTCATCCCCCCTCCGGTGTATTTTCCCTTTCCATAAACAGTAAGAGCGTCATCAATCAATCCCACTACAGACCCCGCTATCAGGGTAAACAGAGGGAGCCAAGTTTCATTCCGGGAAATAAAGTTGAGGCGGGAAACCCACTTTGACCACCAAGGATGTGGCACGTAAGGAAGAATGAGTAAAAGCATGATCACAATAATGATCGAAGCCCAGATGAGCACTCCCCCGCCGCGAGGTATGCTCACCTCTCTTTCTTTGTGCAGGGAATGAAAAACCGTTGCTTCGTCATTTGTGATGGTTTTGGTGCGAGCCTCTTTTTTCCAGAATTCAACATTATTCAAAAACCTTATCAGTGCAGGGCCCAAAAACAAAGCAATCCCTGCTGTGAAAGCAGAGAGAAAAGAGATTTTTATTACATTAAAGGTAAAGAGGGTTATCATGAGGTCACCCAATTAATGAGCTTTTGCATTTCTTGGATACGGGCATAGGGTGATAATGTTCCCAAGACGACGTTCACGTATTGATTTCCCTTTTCGTCTTCCACTACTGTCATCATACATCCTCCTGCTTTTTCTGTATATCCTGTCTTTCCGCCCATGAAAGTTTTTCCTTTTGGCAGGTAAAGGTCGGAAACGCCGTTGAGTCTGGGATAAGGACCCTGCTCGAGAGAAAACCTGAAGATTAAAGGATAATTATCTGCAATATATTTGGAGAGCGTTAGGATGTTTTCAGCACTGGATTGATTGAGCGGCTGATTGTTATTACGGGGCTCCAATCCCGTGGGGTTTACAAAATAGGTATCTTCCATGCCTATCTCTTTGGCTTTCTGATTCATTCTTTGCACAAAGTTTTCAGTGCCGATTACTTCGGACAGAGCGAAAGCAGCGTCATTACTGGAATAAAAGAGCATTATCCTTAATAATTTTTCTACAGTAAAAACCTCACCCTCTTTCAGATTGCCGTATACAGGAACATCGTCTTGGTTGGCGGCAAGGCTGGATACCGGTACAGCTCGAGAGAATTGATAGTCGTGATTGGGAGTATCCTCCATTACTATCAACGCTGTCATTAATTTGGTTATTGAGGCAATGGGAAAAGGACGGTCCGCTTCTTTTTTAATAAATATTTTTTCTTTCCCCGACCTCGGATAAACCCTAACCGAAAGAACAGATCGGGCATCGAATTCTGGTGCTTCTCTCTGGGGAGGAACGTTGGCTAAGGCGAGATTCTGACCAGGAACTGAAATCTGAGTATACAAAAATCCCTCTAGATTTTTCTGGAAGATGTTCAATCCTCTCGGGAAAAAGATACTGAAAAAAATAGAAACAATTATTAAAAAAGGAGCGAAACTTTCTCTGAACATAGACTAGTCTTTTTTTTCTTCGGGTGGTTGCAAGATAGCCAGCCTCTGGTCTATTCTCCCCATATCTCTGGGGAACAAGCTGGCTTCCTTGATGCTTTTCAAACCCAAGGCTTGCTGGACAATCCTTTCTGCTCCAGAACCAAACCCTCCTTCTGGAGGCATGCCGTACTTGAACGCCTTAAGATAAAATGCAAAATTGTCTTTTTTCAACCCCCATTTCTTAATGTTTTCTACTAGCTTTTTGTATTGGTGGATTCTCTGTCCGCCAGTTACTATTTCCAAACCCCTGTAGAGAAGATCAAAGCTGAGGGTGTATTCTGGGTCTTCAGGATCCGGAAAAGTGTAAAAAGGACGCTTCTCTGTTGGGTAATGAGTGATGAATAAAAGATCTGAGCCCTTTTCTTCTTTAGCCCAGCGGCAGATTTCTTTTTCATCTTCAGGTTCCAAGTCGGGCTCTTTCCGATTGTCTCTTCCCGTACGTTTGAAAATTATCTCTTGAGCTTCTCTTAGTTTAATCCGAGGAAATTTTTGGTCAAGGTTTGGGATTTTAGCTTTAAATAATTTTAATTCTGGTTCGCACTTTTCTTTAATATCCAAAAGAATATTTTTAACCATTACTTCACAAACATCCATTATTTCTTCCCAAGAGTCGATAAACCCCATTTCTCCGTCCAAACTAATGTATTCTGTAAGATGACGGGTGGTCATGCTGGGTTCTGCTCGATAGGCATGGGAAATAGCGAAAACCTTTTCAAAGACCCCAACCATGATCTGCTTGTAAAGCTGGGGGCTCTGGGCGAGATAGGCATCGTATTCGAAATAATCAATGTGGAAAACTTCTGCGCCCCCCTCTGTGGCTACGGGTACAATAGAAGGGGCTTGGAATTCTGTAAAACCCCTTTCTCTCATGGTCTTCCTAAAGCTTGCCAGAAGGACTTCCTGGATCTTGAAGATGGCTTTTACTTTTTCATTTCTTAATGTTACGGGTCGATAATCTAGTAAGGTGGGAAGTTTCAGATCTAATTGTTTAAGGTCGAAAGGCAACACTTTTGCCTCAGACAATATTTTGACCGTTTTAGCTTTTAATTCTACTTTTCCGGTTTTCAGCTCAGGATTAACCATGGATTTGGGTCTCTCTTTCACTTCTCCCTCTATATCCAGGACATATTCTTCTCTGACGTCCTCTACAGATTCTGGGGCGCAGACGACCTGAAGAACGCCTGAGTTGTCACGCAAATCTAAAAAAACTATCCCGCCGTGGTCGCGACGAGAATTTACCCAGCCACAAACTCTTATCTTCTTCCCGAGATTTTCTGGGGTTTTTCCAACAGGAACTCGCTTCATTTAAAGTAAGATTTTATTTTTTCTACAATCTCTCCTGGAGTATAATTAGCTTTTAGGAGATATTCTTTTACACCCAATTTCTTTGCTTTTTCCATTGTTTTAGGGTCGTCGTAGTTGGAGAAAGCGATTATTGGGACTGAGGAGTTTTTGGAATGATCTTTTAACCATTGCAAAAAAGCAACTCCATTTTGTTCTGGCAAAAGAATGTCTAATAGTATTAAGTCTGGCTCTCCTTTCTTTATCATCTCGATGCCATCCTCTGCTGATAAAGCCAGATCCACATCAAAACCGGCCTTGATGAACTTTTGCTTATACATCTCAGCCAGAATTCTTTCGTCTTCTATTAGTAGTATTTTTTTCTTCTTTGGCATATTAATTGTTTATTGGTAGCTCGAGATGGAAGGTTGATCCTTTCCCTTTGCCTGGACTTTCTGCCCAGATTCTTCCGCCATGGAGGTCTACGTATTTTTTAGCAATATATAAACCGAGACCACTTCCTCCGGTCCAGGTTGTTTTTCCTGCACTTCCTCGACGGAAGCTTTCAAAAATACTAGATAATTCTTCTTTTGTCATTCCGGGGCCGGTATCTTCCACGCTCATTTCAAATTTATCATCCTCTATTCCGCATTTTACAGAAATTTCTCCTTCTTCTGTATATCTTATCGCATTATCAATTAAATTCAAAATTACTTGTCGGATTTTATCCTTATCAACAGATACTTTGGGCAAGGATTCTTCTGGTTTTTTCCAACTAATCGAAAGTTCTTTTTCTTGAGCAATACTTCTTAATTCCTCTACTATACTATCAATTATATCCTCTAAAGAAATTTTTTCAATTTCTGCTTTTACTTTTCCTGATTCAATGCGGGATATATTTAAAAGGTCATTCACCAATTTTATCAATCTTTCTGACGAAATGTAAACATTATCTAAAGGTTTTTCCATATCGTCTGGCACTTCTCCGTAAACCTCTTCCTTGATCAAAGAAAGATATCCCTTGATTGCTGTCAAAGGTGTTCTCAATTGATGGGAAGCAATAGACATAAATTCTGTCTTAGCTTGATCTAGCTTTCTAAGTTGGACATATGCCTGTCTTAGTTCCTGTGCCATTTTTTCTTTCTCTTCCCTTCTTTCGACTTCTCGCCTGGTAGCTTTGATTAGAAAATAACCCAGAATGCAAAAAAAGATAAAAGCAATCGAAGATAATATTCTCATCCTGGTTGTTTCAGAAAGAAGAGCTTGAATCATAGACACCACACCGATTATCGAAACTAATAATTCGGTTAAAATTACTTTAGTTTCAAAAAGGTGGTATCTGGTGATGGCAAATGCGGTGAATATTATAAAGAAGAGAGAAAATAAAGGACTAAGCCAAAAGTAAGAACTGCCCAATCCCACTAAAGGAAAAATTATATCTACTATAACTGAACCAGCGGCAAACAGGGCAATGCCCACGAGCAGGTATCTGATTTGTAGCTTAGTTGTTCTGTTTGCCTCAGAGTGTTTTTTAATAAGTTTCGCGATAGACCAAAAAAGATAGATTCCTGCTATTATGGCAAAAAAAGGATAAATCGGTCCCAGAATGGTTTCATGGTTGACCACTTCTTTTATGAACAAATCCGTGAAGAATAAAGAATAAATGAAGGGTGAAATCAGAATAATATAGATTGCCAATGCTTTTTGGCTTTCTTTGATCGTGCCGCCAGAAAAAACATTGCAGAAATGGAACAAGGCAATGGGGGTGAATAGACCAAGGAGATAGACTATCTTTATCCATACTTCTTCGGAAAAAAACATTGGAAATTCATAAAAAAATAAAGCTATTGACCAAATAGCAAAAGTTAAACAAAAGACAACAAAAGCCCTATTCACTTTGTTATTTTTGCCTTGCCTCCCTACGATCCAAGCAAGCGCAAAGGTGATGAAAGCACTAACAGGTATTAAATATTTAAAAGTCATGTTGGATTGTTTATTAAATTATAACTTAAAAAAAAATCCCTTCCAATTATGCAAATGCTTGCTATCGAAAGGGTTACAACTTTTTAACTTTTACTACTATTCCTGCCCCCCAGATAACTTCGTCTATAACTTCGACTTTGCAATTGTGTATTCTGTGGAATTCTAAAAATTCCTTTTTTTCCGGAGGTATGATTTTATCCTCCGCTATAAAGTCGTCGATGTCTTTCATGATTATCGCGGAGAATATCATTGCGGGAAAAGATGAAATTGGAGTACCACGCATTTGTTCCAATAAGTGTTCTTTTGCTATTTCTTTTACGTTGAATCCGCGAAGCATTATGCTGTAAAAAATATGTCCTCCTTTTTTGGTTGTGTCTATGGCTCGTTTTGCTACATCTTTCCATTGGTGATTCGGTAAGTAATTCAACATAAGTTGAAATACCTGTAAGTCAAACATTTCGTCTGGCCATTCTTTAAGGAGATCCATTTTTTCGAGCTTTATTTTTTCTTTAATTTCTGGATCCATTTTCTTTACTCTTTTCTTTGCTTTTCTAATCATTTTTCTAGAAATATCAGTTGCAATAATTTTCCCAGCACCTGTTTTTTCTAGTATGTCGCTGATCCAATAACCAGTTCCCGTCCCGCCATCATGCACTATCCCTCCGGGACAAGGCACGATAGCGTCCAAAAGCACTTTAGCTGTATGTTTGAAAAGTGGGGTCACCATTAATCTGTCGTGCACGCGAGCATATCTATTCCACACACGTACTATGTCTTTAATAATTTCTTGGGTGGGCAGAACCCATCTTCCGTTCAATTTTTCAATTTCAACCATTTTTTCTGTCGCTCCTTTTTAAGATTTTTATTAAGGCTATTATCGCCTTATGCTGATTTAATAGTACCGCTTTTTATTTTAGTTTGTCAAATTTTTCTGACATAATTTATCCACAGGCCTTATTTTTTATTAAATTTAAGATGAAAAAATTAAAAACCTAATGTTTAAAGACGCTGACAAAATTAAAAACTCACTTTGAGACGAATTGTGTGGATTATAGGCTCTATACCGCAAGAGAACTGATAAGAGTAGATTATTCCTTATTTTTAATCTCTTTCTCTAATTCTGATATTCTTTTTTTAAGTTGTGTTATTTTGATTTCTTTTTCTACGGTTAGCCTGTAAAAATTTTCCAACTCTTCTTTTCTTTTTTTGATTTCACTGTACAAGAGCGTATTCCTAAGAGCGATTGATGCTTGGCGGGAAAAGGAAGCCAGAATCTCCATGTCTTCTTTTGAAAAGGCATCTAAAGAATACTTTTCTCCCAGAAATACTATTCCTATTATCTTCTTTTCAAAAAAGAGGGGTATCACAACTTCAACCCTCGCTTTCTGAAGTTTTTCATTAATTTCTTTCAGTTTTTCTTTATCTTTTTCATTCTTGAGTTTACTCGAAAATTCTGTCATCTCTTGGATAGAAAACGGTTCTCTTACTTTTCTTATAACGGAGAGGAATAAGTTGTTTTCCGGTATGTTAATTATTTCCTTTCTTTCAAAACCTAAAACCTTTTGTATATTAAATTTTTTCTGGCTGGGCTTGTACGTAATCACAGCTATATTGTTTGTCTTAAACGCTTTCTCAAAAGTGTCCACTATCAAGCGTGAAAAAGTTTTCATTTCCAGAATAGAACCGAGTTCTTTTTCTAAATTAGAAACCAGGGTTTTTCTCTTGAAAAATCCAGGATAAAAAATCGTTTCACCCAACTCTTCATAAAATTTATTTAATTGAAAGACAGCTAACGTTAAAAGAAGAGCTATAGGCAAGAGTTGATAAAAGTTAGGGGGTGTTGCGCTTTGAGAATAAATATAGGTCAATAAAGCTATCCCTGCAATCAATGTAATAAAAGATAAGGAGAAAGCCATTATCCTTCCCAGAGCCATCTTTATATTCATTAATTGATAGCGGACGATAGCGTAGGAAGTCAGTCCAACCCAGACAGAAGACAAGACAGCACTAATGTCTACGTAAGGATCCGTTTTACCTGTTACTAATGGCAAAATTCCAGCAAAAACTAATCCTCCCAAACTATAAACCGTAAATCCTGCCACTAAATATTTTATCTGCAACCTTCTGAACCCTTTGCTCTTAAAATATTCTTCCAAAAGCAGAGCGAGGCCAAAAAGAATAAGAATAACAAAATAGTATCTGGCTAAGGTGTCGAGTTTTCCTGTGTTGATCTCAATCATTTCCGAATCTACTTTCAGAGATTCTATAAGATAAGGAGTGGACAGAGCCAATAATAAAAATGTTAACGTGGGAAGAACAGAAAGAAAGATTTTCAGTTTAATGTGCCTTCTCCTTTTAGTGAAATAGAAAAGAAAAATCAAATAGAAAGCTACAGCAAGAATTCCTGTCCAAGTAGCTCTTGTCCAGAAAAGTTTTGTTTCATAAGAAAAAGGACCTTTCCATGAAAGGTCCGCTACAGCATTGGTCAAACAATATAGTCCGGAAAAGAAGGCTACCAATCCGAGAGAAAAAGCGCTTTTATCTTCTTTTCCTTTTTTGAAAAGCAAAAAAGCCAGTCTGATATTAAAAAGTGAGCACAAAGTCAGAAGGATTACTCTTAAAAAGAGAGTTTCCATAATTAAAAATTAAATAACTCCTCCCCTATTTGAAAATAACTTGATTTCCTCAAAAAATCAAACCCAAACCAAAAATCCCCTATCGGGGATTATTTTCTGCTATCAGCGAAGAGCTTACTTTATAAACTTTACTTTGATGTCACGATTCAATGCTGAAGCAATCCTCTGGAGATAGTCAATGGTAATGTTTTGCTTCCCTGATTCTATTCTGGATATAGCGCTCTGAGTAGTCCCTATCTTTTTAGCTAATTCCTGCTGCGTAACTAGTTCTTCTCTGCGCAATTCTTCTATCTTCTGAGCGATTTTTTGTAGAGCATCCTTGTCTTTGGGAGATATTTTTAGTTCGATCTTACTGACCCCCCTCTTTTTGTTTTTAGATTTTTTTGCCATATATTTTAGTGATTGAATATTATATCTTCCTGTATATATTAAGTCAAATCAAAAACATTTTCAATACCCTATCTTAAAGAGCTTTAAATTAAGAATTTTGCGTGGTAGAATTATAAAGTATGAAAAAGTTACCCATAAAACTAGAGCTGAGAAAGCTGGGCTTAAGCGGTAAGGAAGTGAGTGTTTATTTGGCAGGATTAGAACTTGGCCCGACTTCGGTTAAGAGCATCAGCGAAAAAGCAGAGGTCAAGAGGCCGACCACTTACGAGATTATTGATAGGTTAAAAGAGAAAGGCCTCTTTTACACTATTAAAGAAGACGGTAAAAAATATTTTGTTGCCCAGTCCCCTCATAAGATTCTAGGTATCTTACGGATTCAAAAAAGAGAGATAGAGGAAAAAGAAAGAGAGTTCATCAGGATTATTGCCGCTCTGGAAGCTGAATATTCTTCAGAAAGAGGAGGTATTAAAATTTACAAAGGAGAAAAAGAACGCAAGGTTTTGCTGGAAGAGGTTTTTGCTGTAACGCCTGTATATAATATTTTTGTGATCAGCTCACAAGCAGAAAGCACCAAGATTAAGGAAAGAGACAAGATCTATAAAAAAATCAAAAAGAGATTGGGAAAATTAAAAGCAAAAGAGCTTTTCCAAAAAGAATTAGGCCATTCCCGACCGGAAGGAGTTCAGGTCAAGAACGCCTCTGCCCTCCGGCTAAAGGGAACTCTTTTATTGTTTGACAAGGCAGCTTTTTTCCCGGAAGGAAAAGAAGAAGCATTGCTTATCGAGAACGAATTGACAGTTTCCCTTTTAAAGAGTCTTTTTCTAACCATGTGGAAGTTGAATTAGCCTTTAGTTGAGCCAAAAAGAAAACAGAGTTCAGCGCCTCTGTTTTTTTAATTCTGCAGAAGTATTTTTAAGCTTCCCTTATCTTAAGGCTAAAATCATAAATATCACCCGCCCCCATTATTAATAAGACCTGGTATTGTTTTAAATTCTTTTCCAAGTAATTTTCCAGTCTTTCTTTAGGAACGCAAACGACCGATGGATTATCAGCTTTTTGCACTAATTTCTGGCTGTTGATTTTTTTCTTCAACTCTTCTCTTTCCCTGCCTGGGACACTATAAATATCTGTTACCACCAACTTGTCAATGGGAAGATGTTTGAATGTTTTAATGAAACCTTCTGAAAGATAATAAGTCCTCTGGTACTGGTGTGGCTGAAAAATGCACAATATTTTTTCATCTGGGAATTTTTCTCTTGCTGCTTCCAGGGTGACCCTTACTTCTGTAGGGTGATGGCCGTAATCATCAACAAGAATAATCTTGTTCCCCTTAATGTTTGCCTTCTGGACATCAAAACGGCGCCAGGATCCTTTGTATTCAGACAAGGAATCAAAAGAAACATTGTCTGGAATATTCAGTATCCTCGCCACCTTCAGGCAGGCCAGGGCATTGGAAACATTAAATTCTCCCGGCACACTCAAAACATTTTTTATTCTTTTGCTTTCTTGGTCTTTCAGAGAAAAGTAGATTATCTTTTTATTAAAGCCTGTTTTTTCAAGCACCCTGGTGATATTCTGGTCATCTTTGTTAGCGACTAAGATTCCATCTTCTGGTAAATGAGAAATGAATTTCTTAAATCCTTCCAAAAGCCTATCCATGTTCTGGTAGAAATCTAAATGGTCGGCTTCTATGGTGGTGAGCACAATAATTTTTGGCCAGTAGTTTAAAAATGATTCCAGGTGCTCGCAAGCTTCTATTACTAGATAATTTGATTTTCCCATCCGGAAATTGGAGTCTCCAAACTCTTTTAGCTTTGTCCCGACGATAACTGTCGGGTCAAGCCCTGCTTTTTCTAAAAGCAATCCCAGCATGGAGGTGGTGGTGCTCTTTCCGTGCGTGCCTGTTACAGCGATAGTAAAGTGTTTTTTAGTTAAGTCTCCCAGAGCCTGAGGATAACTTCTGATTTTAATCCCCAAATCTTTGGCAGCCTTGATTTCAGGGTGCTCCTCCCCTACTGCCGGTGTGTAAACCAACAGGCCTGTTTCTTGAGGCACGTTTTCTTTTTTTTGTTTTCCTATAAAAATTTCAGCTCCCTTTTTTTCTAATGACCTGGTGATTTCAGACGAATTCAAATCCGAGCCACTTACTTTGTGTCCCTTGGAAATATAATATTGGGCAAGGGCTGAAACCCCAATGCCTCCGATGCCGACAAAATGAACGTGCATGGATTTAGTATTTCTCAGTCCTAGTCAAAGGAACTGATTGTAATACCGTATACTCTGCTCCACTTCTTTTAAGCTTGCTTTCCATAACCTCGATGGAATTTACTTGGAAGTCAGAATAAAGGTCTTTTTTAATGTTCGGTCTGTCTTCAGGTTCGATTTTTTTGAACTCCCATTTTTTAATCCTACCCAAGGTAATATGAGGAGAATAAGGCCTTCTTCTGGGCTTTCTACCTCCCTTCCGAGATGGAGTCAAGAGAGCGTTAGAGAGCTTTTCTTGGATCTCTAAAAGAGGGTCTGTCTTCTTTATTTTCAACCAAATCATGCGAGGGGGCATTTTCCCAGGAGGTCCATAAACAGTGTCCTCGATCTGTACCACAAAGGGGGTCGTTCCCTCAAGCATCTCCTCTGTAGTTTTTAGTATATGAGGGAGGGCTTGTTCTTGTACTGAACCGATGAAAACCAGGGTGATGTGGATGTTGTCTTTAGGGATCCACCTTACAACTTCTTTGGGAGAGACGTCATTAAAAGCCTTCGCAGTTTCTATCTGATATTTTTCCAGCTTGTCTTTAATATGAGGAGGTAGATTGATAGCCAAAAAAATTCTGTGTCGCATAACTTCTAAACTATAACACAACTTTGCGCGGATAGCAAATTGATGATTCAAGGCAAATATTCTAATATTAACAAATATGTCTTCTCTACCAGGAAGCAAACAAAATGACTCCATGGTTGGTATCAGTGAAATAGGGGTAGCTATCCCTGATTGGTATATTAAGGCAGAAGAAATAGCTAAGGAAAGAGATCTTCCACCAGAATACGTTAATGGAGGGCTGGGTCTCAACAAGGCGAGAATACCCTTTCAGACATCCTTGGAAGATCTTATCGCAGAAGCGGTAAGAAAGATAGAATACCAAGACGTGGAGCGCTTTTTTATTGGAACAGAGTCTGACTATGATTTGTCCAAGGCGGCTGTGGGCATTAATTCTTTGAACCGCAAACTCTCCCTTTCTGTGGTTCCCTTTCAGGCGAAGTTTGCTTGCTTGGGGGGTATTCAGTCCCTCTTATCAGCTTGCGAATATGCCCTGGCTCATAATAAACCAGCAATAGTGATTGTTGCCGACCGTTCCATTTATGATGATAAAAAAGCAGAAGTGACTCAGGGGTCAGGCGCCGTAGCTTTAAGAATAGAAACGGATCCCAGCCTGTTAGCAATCGAAATCAAAAGAGCTGGTCAATTTGCTCAAGATATCGATGACTTTCGGGTGCCAGCTAGAACAGCTCCCCTTCCAGAAGTAGACGGTCCTCTAACCAAGCCTGCTTTTATCAAGTGTGCGCTGGAAGCTTTTCAAGACTATAAGGGCTTGGGATCCAGAGAAAATCTTCTGGAGGAGATAGATTTTTTAGTGATGCATACCCCTTTCCCCAAAATGGTTACTTGGACTGCAGCTGCTATCTGGCATTATGAAAAAAAGAAAGACGAGGACTTTCTAAGCCGTCTTTCTGAAAGCCTTAAAAGACCAAGTTTTTTTTCAAAATTCAAAGAGACGCTAGATCGAGTCAGAGAAAACAAAGAATTTCAAGAATTCTTTTTCAAAAAGGTAGCTCCTGGCTTAGAATATAATCCCCAGATTGGAAACTGTTATAACGCCTCAATTTTTCTGTCTCTCATTGCTGTTTTGGAGAAGATTAAACCCGGACAGAGGGTCTTAATAATTGGTTACGGCAGTGGTGCCGGCTCTTTGGTTTTTGCAGGTCGGGCAATCAGCCAAGGTTTTACCAGCGGTTTGAAGAAGAGTCTTAAAAAAGGCAGGAAATTAGACAAAAAACAATACTTGCAATGGAGGAATAAAATCATTAAAAGTATTCGCGAAAAATAAGGTATTTTGTTAATATAGAAGATATGAAAGAAGTATATTTATATGAACAGCTAAGGGACAGGAGGGTCGGCTGCCAGAATTGTGCCCATTTTTGCATTATTGCGCCAGGCGCCAGAGGAATCTGTGGCGTCAGAGAAAACAGGGATGGGAAGCTCTATGCTGTCAATTACGGCAAAATAATTGCTATTAATACAGATCCGATAGAGAAAAAACCCCTTTTTCATTTCTTGCTGGGGACAGAATCTCTTTCCATTGCCACGGTGGGATGCAATTTTCGGTGCACTAGTTGTCAGAACTGGAATATTTCACAGGGGTTCAAAGGGAAAAAAGAGATTCCTGGGGAAGAATTTAGCCCGGAAGAAATTGTCCAAAAAGCAATTGATGACGAGATACCCAGCATTTCTTACACCTACACTGAGCCCACTATTTTTTCTGAGTTTGCCTTAGATACAATGAAGTTGGCGAAAGAAAAAGGATTGAAAAACGTTTGGGTGAGCAATGGTTTTATGTCAGAAGAGTCTGCAAAAATGATTGCCCCTTATCTTGACGCAGACAATATTGATATTAAAAGTTTTTCCGATGGATTTTATCAAAAACAGTGCGGAGGAAAATTGCAGCCAGTTTTAGACACGGCTAAATTTCTCAAAAAATCAGGAGTCTGGATTGAAATTACAACCTTGGTGGTCCCTGGAATGAATGACTCTGAAGAAGAACTCAAAAAGATTGCAAAGTTTATAAAAGAAGAGCTAGGAAAAGAAACTCCATGGCACGTCACTCAGTTTTCAGGAGCCATTTCCTGGAAACTCCAAGAACTTCCCAGTACTCCAGTAAAAACACTCGAGAAGGCTTACAATATCGGTAAAGAAGCAGGCCTGAGGTATGTTTATACCGGGAATGTCCCAGGCATTGATTCTGAGGACACTTTCTGTCCCCAGTGTGGAGCGCTGGTCATTGATAGAACTGGATACGAAATTGAACGTCACGACAAGGAAGGTAAATGCCCGAAATGCGGCTACGATCTAAACTTGGTCTTGGAATAATATGGAAAAGAAAATAGTGTTTGCCGCTATATCCCCACACCCTCCTATTATTCTGCCTTCTGTGGGATCAGAAGACGACCGCCTTCAGGTCAAGGACACCATCGACAACCTAGAGAGCTTAGGGAGCAAACTAAAAGAGAGTGATCCAGACCAGGTTGTAATATCCTCTCCGCATTCTGACTGGGGGTTTAACGTGCCCCTCTTTTTTCTTGTCCAGCAAAATTATCAAGAAGATTTCCCCGGAGAAATTAAGCGCTATTTATTAGGAGGAAAAAATCCGGATTTTTATTTTCAAGAAGGAAAGGAAATGTATAAGCAACTAGAAGAAGAAAAAAAATATGCCCTGATTGCTTCAGGAGATCTCTCCCACCGTTTGAAAGAAGATGGCCCTTATGGATTTCATCCTGAAGGACCAAAGTTTGATAAAGCCCTTATCAACTACCTAAAAAATAAAGATGTTGAAAAAATAATAAATCTCAACAAAGAGTTTCCCAATGCTGGCGAATGCGGCCTCCGCCCCATTTGTTTTTTACTCGGGATTATTGAAGCTTCAGGAGCTGATTGGAAAACAGAAGTTTTGTCTTATGAAGGACCGTTTGGCGTTGGCTATATGGTGGCTCAAATTAAACTAGAATATAAATAACTTTCCATGGATTTTCAAAAAGTAAGAAAAATTTTAAAAAAGGAAAACAACCTGATCCATCTTAAAGGTAAAAACAAAGTTGTTTTTGTAGGGGACACGCATGGAGATCTTGAAACATCACAAAGGGTTGTAAGTGAGTATTTAAAGGACGACAACATCCTTGTATTCTTAGGAGATTATGTTGACAGGGGAAATTATTCCAAGCAAAACATTGATTTTTTACTTGAAAAGAAAACAGAGAAACCAGAACAACTTTTCTTGCTTCAGGGGAATCATGAGGGTCATCATACCTTGAAATTCTTTCCGGCAGAATTCTGGGAGGGATTGAGCAAGAAAGAATACAAGATCTATACCGAACTAGTAGAGAACTTTCCCCTTGTCTTTGTGGCAGGTGATGTCATGGCTCTTCATGGCGCTCTCCCTGACGTTGAGAGTATAGAAGGGATCAAGAACATCAAGCTGGGAAGCGACGAGTGGAAACAGATCACCTGGGGTGACTTCTCAGAAGGAGATGGAGATTACCTGGGGCTCGGTGTTTTCACGGGACGACCTCAGTTTGGGAGTAATTATTTTTTCCGGGTCATGAAGAAATTAAACAAAAAGGTACTTATCCGCTCTCATCAATCCAACTCTCCTCGATTTATGTTTAATGACCAATGCGTCACAATATTTACATCCTCTGCCTATCAACAAAGAAGGAGCATCGCTTTAGCTGACCTAAGTAAGGAGATAAGCACGGGCAGGGACTTGGATATTATTCTTTTGGAAAAATAGGAAACATGAAGTTTAAAATGGAAGGCCTACATGAGAGCGTCGGGACCCTAAGCAGGAAAATTGGATACCGTTATCTGGGTGAGGGGAAAGACAAAAGACAGTGGTCTTTTGTAAGGGTTTTAGGTACAGGCGGATATCCGAGATTCCATTTGTTCGTAGAAAGAAAGGCCAAGGGCGGATGGCTCTTTAATATCCATCTTGACCAGAAAAAACCTATTTACAAAGGGGCTCCGGCTCATGCTGGAGATTATGAAGGAGAGGTCTTAGAAAGAGAAGCAGAAAGAATAAAAAAGAAACTTCAAGACCAATGATTTCTACCCAAGACATTATTCACGACTTAATCATTACCATTCCCCTCTTTGTGTGGATTCTTTTTGTAATCCGTTGGCTTTCCCGTTGGGTCTATGATTTAGCTCTTGAGAACGGATACCCGGATCACTCAGCCACTTATTTTGGGAGAAAGATTATCCATATCTTCGCAGCAGGGTTGATGACCCTGTCCGTCCCCCTTTTTTACAAAGAGCCACTTATTCCTTTTATTTCAGGTATGGCCCTTGCTTTGTATACTTTTTATTTCAGATGGAAGAAAAATCTTCAGGATTGGTACCAGGTGAAGGCAAATTTCAACGAAGTTAATTTTTGCATTATGTGGAGTTTTTCTATCCTGTTGGGATGGTTTGTTGACAAATCTTTTTGGCTAGGGGTAATTCCTGCTCTGTTTATTTCTTTTGGTGACGGCTTTACAGGTATTGTGAGGAACTTGAGATACAGGAAAAGGAGTAAGTCTTGGGAAGGATCTTTAGCTATGCTTTTTGTCTGTCTGACCATCGGAGGACTTAAGATGGGATGGGCAGGGATAGCGGCCGGCCTTACTGCTACCCTATTTGAAACCTGGGAGGTGATGGACGACAACGTGTCTATTGTCGTTTCTTCTTTTTCTCTTTTACTCATCTTCAAGCTTTTTGCTCCCCACCTGACAACACCATTTTTAATTTAGACTATGAATCAATTCGTTCTCCTAGCCAAGTCTGCAATTGAAGAATATATTAAAGAAGGGAGAGAAATTTCCCCTCCTGATGATTTGCCCGAGAGGTTTTTTGAAGAAAAAGCCGGGGTTTTTGTAACCATTAAAAAAGATCGCGAACTCAGGGGGTGCATTGGGACATTTCTTCCCACCAAAGAAAATATTGCCCAGGAAATCATTTCCAATGCCATTGCAGCTGCTACTCGTGATTACAGGTTTGCTCCGGTTCAAGAACAGGAGCTTCCTTTTCTTGAATACACAATATATTTGTTAAACGACCCCGAGCCTGTTTCTAGTCTAGAGGATCTTGACCCGAAAAAGTATGGAGTGCTGGTGAAAAGTGAAATGGCGGGAGGCGCAGTTAGGACCGGCCTCTTGCTTCCTGATTTGGAGGGAGTAGAAACAGCTGAAAAACAAGTTTCTATTGCCTGTCGTAAGGCAGGTATCCACAGTCAGGACAAGACTTCCCTTTTCAGATTTTCAGTAGAAAAATTCGAGTAAAAATAAAAGCGGCCTTAAACCTCTCTTTTTAAAGCCGCTTTTTATTTAAATCGTATTCAATTTAGCGTTCTCTTTTCCCGGCAATAAATTCTTCCACCATTTCTCTTGCTTTTTCGTCAGTAAACTGTTCAGGAGGGTGCTTCATAAAATAGGCAGAACCTGATGTCAGCGGTCCGGAAATTCCCCTGTCTAAGGCAAGCTTGGCAATACGGACGGCGTCTATCACGCATCCCGCAGAATTAGCCGAGTCTTGGACTTTAAGTCTCAATTCTATCTCCATTGGAATGTTGCCGAACTGTCTTCCTTCTAATCTGATAAAGGCGATCTTCCTGTCCTTTAGCCAGGCAACATGGTCTGAAGGTCCAATGTGCAGGTCGTCATAACTCATTCTTTTTGACAGTTGCGATTCCACGCTTTCGGTCTTGGATATTTTTTTGGTCTTGCCTCTTTCCTCCCGGATCAAGTTCAGAAAATCAGTATTGCCACCGACGTTCAGCTGATAAGAATGAATTAAGGGAACGCCCCTCTGAGAAAATAAGTGACTTAAAACTCTATGCACAATAGTCGCTCCCACCTGGCTCTTGATATCGTCCCCCAGTACAGGCAACCCCTTTTGTCTGAATTTTTCAGCCCATTCTTTGTTTGAAGCAATAAAGACCGGGATACAGTTAACTAGAGCGCAGTTTGCTTTCAGAGCTTCTTCAGCATAAAAAGCAATACCCTCATCCGAGCCCACCGGCAGAAATGTCACCAGAATTTCAGCACCTGATTTTTTGAGCTCTTCTGCTACGTCTACAGGTTCTTCATCAGCTACCACAAAAGTCTTGTCTTCTGGGTATTTTGAGAGATGTTCTGAAACCCCGTCCATTACGGGCGCCATTTTTACTTTTACCCCTAAATTTGGTATCTTGGAATAAAAGACTTTAGTACAGTTTGGTTTAGCGAAGACTGCTTCTGATAGATCCTTCCCTACCTTTCTTTTATCAACCTCAAAGGCTGCTACCAGGTTGATATCTGAGGGCTTGTATCCCCCTACTGAATTGTGCATTAGGCCCGGTATGAGCTCGTCATTCTCCTTGACGTCTTGATAATAATGAATGCCTTGGACTAAAGCAGAAGCACAGTTTCCTATTCCTGCTATTGCTACATTAATTTTTTTACTCATATATTTATTATTATTTTACCATTATAAAATATTTTATCATTGTAAAATACTTTGTCAATGTGAACAATGTTGCCCTTCGAGAGATTAAGGAACTCTAACACCAAAGGAAACCTATGGATCTATATCCTCACCCTTTTAAAAGAAAGGGAGGTTTACGGTTGGGAAATCCCGGATTTAATCCAAGAGAAATTCGGTTTTAAGCCTGGCAAGATTACCCCCTATCGTGTTCTCTACCGCTTGGAGGAAGAAGGGTTTGTGAAGAGCAAAACCAAGAAAAGAAGGAAATTTTATTATATTACAAAGAAAGGTAGAAAGGAGATAAAAAGAGCAAAAGATTTTTATCGACAGATCTTAAAAAAGATTACTCCTTAAGAAAAGTGATTTGATTATGCCCAAGAAGAAAAGCAAATCTTCCAAAAAGAAGGCCACCAAAAAGAAGAGCTCTAGCCGAAAAAAGAATAAAAAGAAAGAAAAGCAAGAAACCGATATCCAGAGAATCGTCAATCATTACTTTCATACCAAGGGCCTGAGCTTGAAAGAAATAAAGGAAAGCGCTAAAAAAAAGAAGATTATCTATTCACGCCATACTCGTCCTGCTAAAAACCTCTTAGAGTTAGCAGGATCTGTCAAAAAGGCAAAATCTGCTCTTGATAAGGTTGCAGCCTGGGCCAAGTCCAGGAATCTGGACTACACCATAGAAACAGTTATCAAGAAATGGTTGGAGCTGGACAGGCTAAAACCCAAGGTGCCTACCAAGAAGCCTTATTACAAGGGTGATCCCATGATGTGGTCTGAAACAGAGGAGAAGTGGTATGTTATCAACAAGGACGGTGAATGGCTTGAGTTTGTAGGCAAAGAAGAAGACATTGAATGGAAAAAGATAAAATAAATTTATGATTCCTTATTCTGAATTAGATAAAGGAGATCAGATTGTGATTGATGGTGACCCGTATGAAATTACGGAAGCTTCCTCTATGTTCAAAGCCAGAGGCCATTCTGTCTTGCAAGTAAAGCTTAAAAACTTAAAGACTGGTCATCTAATTTCTAAAACCATCCACCCTTCTGACTCTTTTGAAGAAGCAGATATTAAAAAGATGGACGCAGAATTTATTTATTCCCACCGGGGAGAATATATTTTTTGCGAAAAAGGAAAACCTTCGGAAAGGTTTTCTTTATCAGAAGAACAATTAGGAGAAAAAAAGCAATTCCTAAAGCCAAAACAGACAGTGACCGCCATTATTTTTGAAGATGAAATCATCAACGTTTCACTGCCCATTAAAGTAAACCTGAAAGTGAAGCAGGCCCCTCCTGGAGTTAAGGGAGACAGGTCCCAATCAGGAAACAAGATAGTGACTTTAGAAACCGGCGCTCAAATAAACGCCCCCCTATTTATTGAGACAGGGGATGTAATCGAGGTGAATACTGAAACCGGAGAATACGTTAGACGTATAGATTAAATTATTTCCTTCTGTCTGGCGTCCAGAGCAGACTCCACCACCGGCTGGGGTTTTGTTTTTTTATTTCCTCAGAAATCTGTCTGGCAAATTCAGTGAACAGTCTTTTTTCATTTTCATTATCCTCCCTGAGCCAACTTGAAGCCTCCTTGTTCCCTTGTAGCTCGTATTCTCTGAGTAAGAATATCTCATCAAGCCGGTCAGCATCCTTGGCGATCTTGGCTTCCAGGGTCTTTCTCTCTTGGTATTCTTTTGAAAGCCTAAGAAGCTCTTCAGAATGAGGCAGATTTTTCAGTTGACCCTTTCTTATCTCTTCTTCAAACACTTTTACGTATCTCTTGTGTACCCAATTTTGATCCCCGCACCTTGTCTCTTCAATATCATGCAAGAGACACATTTTGATGACCTTATCTGTGTCTGCCTTCAGTTCTTTAGCTAAAAAGTATCCGATAATTACCGTACGGAATGTATGCGTAGAGATGTTGTCACTGGGGTCGGAAGTCAACAGGGCTTGCTGGTGCATTCTAATGATTTTTCTCAGGGTTCCCATTTCGAACAAGAAGGAGGTTAATTTTTCGATTTCTTTCTTTTTCATTTTACTGATATCAATTGATTTACTTTATTATTCTAGACTAGTTTTGATAATTTGAAAACTCATATTGTTTTGACAAATCTTCAAGCTTGATTATGATAACTATGAAACAACATTAAAAATTAAAGAGGATCGAAAATGGATTTAAAGAAAGAAAGAAAGATATTAAGGAACATAAATTTGAAAGTATCAGATGTTGAGGAAATTTTAAGGAAGTGCGAGGCTTATTGGAGCTTTCAAGGGAGAAAGGGAGAACCTCATGCTTTATTGACTAGCGGAAGACACAGCGACTGTTATTTCATATTAAATAGAGCGCTACAATTTACTAACATAGAGAACCATTTTGCAAAAGAGTTGGTACAAAAACTTAGAACAGAACTGGGAATTGCATACGTTGATTGCGTAATTGCTTCAAGCTATGCAGCTATTACCTTTGGCAGAACAATAGCAGGTGAACTTGGTTCCAAGTTCGTATTTACGGAAAAACAGAACGGCAAGCAGGTTTTAACGGACAGGTTTAATCTTTCTCCTGGCACTAATGTACTTCGAGTAGAAGAGCTTATTACTACCCTGAAGACTACCGGGCAGGTAAACAGGGCAATCGAAAATCAAGGTTTGAATTTTGTAAAAAAGGATGGCAAGATCTTAGTGGTAACAATTGTCTATCGTCCGCTTAGAATAGAAGAATATCCTGATTGTGAAATCGTATCTCTGATGCAAAAAGAAACTCATTCTTGGCCGCCAGAAGAGTGCCCGCTTTGCCTTATGGGGTCTGAACCAATGAAACCTAAATATAACTGGCCACTTTTTACCTCTTAAGAGAAACAAAAAACCCCTCTTTTTTTCCGAGGGATTTTTTTATTTACAAACTGTTATTGTCCCCACTCTATACGAAATTCATGGAATTCTCCTTCTTTAAAACTACATTTAGTTTCTTGGCAGGTAGTTTTTTGTTTAACTATCATCTGTATAGTATTGGCAAAATAGCCCTCCAAAAAGGTGCAATGAATGGGGTGTAGATTATAGTCACCTATCTGCAAAACAGCCACCTTGTTCTTCTTATCTAGTTTTATTGTCTTAAGGTTTCCTATTGTATAATATCTTCTCCATAGTCTTGGTGATTCTTTAGCCATCAGATCCATGGAGAAGAAATATTTCATGAACACGCGGACAATAGGAGAAAGCTTGGAAACAAACCCTCCTATTTCAGCTATTTTTCTTTTGTCGAACCCCAAAATCCTTTCACTGATTAAAAGAACAAGTGTTTCGTAACCTATCGGATAAAAATCATTAGTCCTTATTTCCTCGTACTTAATGGGATGACCGATTTTTACTAGAAATTCTTCAGTTTCTTGAAGCGCTTCTTTTCCCTCCCTGTTCTTTATAAATTCCAATTTTCCCTTAATGGTTATCCCTCGCGCTTCGCCATTTTTTTCCATAATGTCCTCGGCCTCTTTTGCTGAAATTTTTTCTTGCATAATAATTTATTTATTTTTAATTCCACTCTATACGAAATTCATGGAACTCCCCTCCCTTAAAGCCGCATTTAGTTTCCTGGCAGGTAGCTTCTTTTCCAGTTATCATTTCTATTGCTTTTGAAAAATACCCTCTAAAAACAGGACAATAAAGAGGGTGTGAATTAAAATTTTCAATTCTTAATATTATGTATTTTTCTTCTTTACTGTAATGACCTATCTTTAGGTCTCCCAAATCTCCTCCCTTTTTCCACATGGGAGACGCTTGCTGGGCAAGTTTTTCTAGGGAGATAAAATATTTCATAAATAACTTCACGAGCAGGGAAATCTTGACGCCAAACTTACCCATTTCTTCAAATTTTTCTTCATCATAATTAAAGAGCCTTTGGATAGCTATCAATGTAGCAACCTCTAGTCCCTGCGGATAAAAAACCATATTATCAAGCTCCGCATACTTTACTGGATACCCAGCCTCAGTGATTGCCTTTTCTAATTTGGCAAGAGCCTCCTCTCCCTCTCTTTCCAAAACAAAATCTGCGTGAGCCTTAATGCCCATACCCCTGACCTTCCTATCTACTCCCATGAGTTTTTGTAATTCTTCTTGAGAAATGATTGGTTCCATATCATTATTGTATCATATCTTTCATTGGGCATGAACATGTGGGAAACGATTGTTATTTGTAAAGCAGTTGGATATTTTATAAAATGAAGTCAGACAGAACACGCATTTTTTATGATTGATCTTTCCTTAATCATTTTTCTTTTCATTCTTGGATTTTATCTGTGGTATACCTTTATTACCATATTCCATCTGGTAAGGTTTGGTGTAGGCAAAAGGCCAAAAATATTAGCCCTAATTTTCTTTATAGGCTCCTTTGTGCTGTTTGGGATTAGTGTTTATAGCTATTTCCAGATTGAATGGCAGGGGCTTTTTCAAAAGATTTTTCGTATTCGGTAAAAATTTATGACAATTTTTTCTTCCAGCAACACATTCCGTGGAGAGGGACCCGAAGAGAAGACGCTTCTCTTGACCAGACAACACCGGCTCAATCTCTGGGGCCCTCTTTACGTTGTAATCGGCTCCTCTCTGGTCCCCCTGATTCTATATCTATTAATTAAATCAGCTGCATGGTATCCATTGATCGCACCCCTTTATGCGTTTCTGGTGAGTGTCTTCTTTCTTTTTTTGTGGAACATGGCTTTTTATTTCCTTACCATTTACTTTCTGAACGCCCTAATAGTTACCAATAAAAGAGTGATTGAGTATGAGCAGAACGGTTTTTTCAATTACACATCTAATGAAGTAGAAATGGAAAGCATTCAGGATATTTCAGTGAGGAGAAAGGGAAGCTTATCTTATTTTTTAGATTTTGGGGAAATTGAAATCCAAAGTGGAGGGGCAGGCGCGGAAAAAGAAATTTTAGTTACCCTCATACCAAAACCAGAAGAGGTCAAAGAAGTGATTATGCAACAGGCAATGAAGAGTTAGAATCAAAAAAGAATCGGAAAAACAGTTCAGCAACCAAAAATTGCTGAATTTATTTTTTTACAAAACATTTTTCACAAACAGGCCTGTATGTGAACCTGCCGTCATCAGGAACGACAGCAGGTAAACCTTCTACAACCGGAACACCATTTTTATAAATCTGACTATAAGCGGCATCCCGTATTCCGCACAGCTCACATCTTGTAGTAAGATAGGTTACTGCTGGCTCCAAAGCCAGCAGTCCTTTTATTATTAAAAAAAGTTTTCCCTTGTAATCTTTATCCAGCCCAGCAGCTATTATCTTCTTGTCTTTGGAGAGCAAGAACTTTACACTTGCTACATCTTCTTTTTTAAACATGTGAAGTTCGTCTATGCCGATCACCCCCCTCCTATTTAGCGGGATGTCTTTGAGGGCATCAATTTTTTCAGCTTTCATGGAAAGACCTGCTCTTGAACAGATTTCTTGATCCCTCACATTCAAAACAGGTTGGTAAAGCTGAAAGGTCTCTCCTTTTTTCTTCAGTTCTTGAAAATGATTTATCAAGGCCAGGGACTTTCCACTTTTCATAGGCCCCAAGATTAAACAGAGAGACATAATTACTTAATTATTTCAAATATTTTATCTTCTCTTGGTAGCAAGGGATTTGAAACCATCCCTCTTTTTTCATAGTTGAGGCCCGAATAAATCAGTGCATGGCATGAGGGACATCCTTTTTCATAAACCCTGTTGATAGCTCCATTGGGTTCTCTGGGTGCTGCACGGAGGCCGGAAGGTATATCCTCCCTCTTTTTCTCACCGAGGAAAGCGTTTCTTACATCTTCTTCTTCCACTCCTCCGAGATTGGGAAGAAAAAGAAAATTGTCTTCTTCTGAGAAAAGATTTTCACAGGAATTGGAAACCATCAGCTCCCTCATCTTCTTTCCCTTTAAAGCTTCACTCCAGACATCAAACCGGCTAACTATCCCGTCTTGTATGTCTGATATTTTTTTAATTTCCAAATAGGCCGAAGGATTTTCTGTATTCGGGAAAAAATATTTTCCTGCACCCTCTTCTTTGCTCTGGGGAACAAAATCAACAAAGTCAGGAATATTTTTTTGTGAAAAAGAAGAAGTAAGCTTATACTTTTTGTTTGAAAACAGATTAATGATATAAAAATAACCATCCCCTTTGAGGTTTTCTTGAGATTCCAACTCAATTTGCAGCTTATAAAGCAATTGCTGTTTTTTTTGAATTTCTGGCACATCAGCAAGATTCATAACCTCAAGGTGGACTATTTTATCTAGTCCGGACAATGAAACTCCAGTTAATTTTTTCCCCCATAATGTTTCCCTTTCCCATTCCACAAAGATAGGCTTCTTTTCCATGAACTTTTGGAAATAATAGCTTGCTACGATCATCTCAAAAACCGCCTTTTGCTGATTAAGCCAGCGAGAAGCGCCCAAGAGTTTACTTAAGACCTTGGGAAGATATTTTTTCTTGTTAAATTGCTTGATGATCTCTAGGCATTCCTTGATGACAGGGAAAGAGCGAGAATTAGAAAGAAAATAAAAAAGAGCATGCTTTTCTTCTTTTGGCTGGTCAGCCAAAAGAGAATCCAGGTGCTTTTGGGGGATCCGTCCTTCGAAAATAGAGAGGCGCTCTTTGACTAGCTCAATTTCTTGCTTGGTGATATTTGCCATTTTTATATTATAAGACTAAATAAACTGTTTTAAAAATTAAAAAACCCGAATTTAATCGGGCCGTTCAAAGAAACAAATGTTTTCAGTTATTTTATCTTTTTTAATTGTTGCTTGATCTTCTCTATTACTTCGCTCACCCTGAATTCTCCCTTGACAATATAGTCGTTGACTCCCAGCTGGGTTGCCTTTTCTATATCTGCTGTCTGACCCAGCACAGAAAGGACCACCACGGGGATGTCTTTGTATTCTTCCTTTTCTTTGACTTCTTTTAAAAACTCAAACCCATCCTTGACCGGCATAATGAGGTCCAAAAGGATAATGTCGGGGATTTTTTCCTTAAGCTTGGAAAAGGCCTCTTTTCCATTGAGGGCGATCATAACGTCAAAACCTTCTTTAGTGAATTTGTCTTTAAACATTTTCACAAAGAACTTGTCGTCTTCTACCATCAAAATTGTACCTTCCTTTTTCTGGTCCATGGATTTGTTCTTTTTTGTAATATTATTAAATTATAGCAAATGTTTTTTTTAATGTCACCTGGTAAATTCTCATTCTATTTTTACCACTCGGTACTCCTTTTTCTTGTTGGGGGTATCGACAATTACCTTTTCCCCTTCTCTCTTTCCTAAAATCTCGCTTCCCAGAGGCGACTGGTATGATATTCTGCCCTCTGTGACATCCACCTCTTCTGGGCCGACGATCTGGAACTTTTCTTTTTCTCCGTCTAATTCCAGCAAGACAGTAGAACCGATCTTGACCTCTCCTCCTTTCCCCTCTTTAATCACTTGAGCTTGGGAAATGATCTTTCTCAATTCTTGGATCCTCCCCTCTACAAATGCTTGGGACTCCTTGGCTTCATCATAGGCTGCGTTTTCACTAATATCACCAAAAGAAGCAGCATGCCTGATGCGCTCTGCGATTTCCTTTCTTTTTTCTGTTTTCAAGTATTCTAGCTCTTTCTTTAGCTTTTCGAGGCCCTCTTTGGTTAGATATTTTATCATGGTAGGTTTTCCTTTTTGATATGATTTTTATGTTAGCAAATTGAGATAAATAATAAAGGCCACCATGGGTGCCCAGTATGAAATTTTCAGTTTTACCACTTCACCAGGAACTCATGGTAAGGGTCGCCTCGATGAGTGCACTTTGTTTCCTGGCATTTGGCTTCGCTCCCCACCACCATCTGAACCATGCTGGAAAAGAATCCTGCTAAGTCTTGACACCAGACAGGGTGAAGAGAAAAATCCTCAATTCTTAGTATGGCTCTCTTTTCTTCTTCATTGAATTCTTGGACAGATAATTTTCCCACGCTGTAGTATTTTCTCCACATCTTGGGAACCTCTTTCAGCACTCGCTGGGGAGAAAAAAAGTATTTCATGAAGAGCTTTATCACTAAAGAAAGCTTGGCATTACTCTTCCCTATCTCCTGGATTTTTTCATCTGGATAGTTAAAAAGCCTCTTGATGACCAGAAGATAGAGGGCGAATAACCCTAATGGATAAAACTGCATTGCTTTAATCTCTTCATATTCTAAAGGTTGTCCGATTTCAGTCATGGCTTTTTCCAGTTTTTTTAAACCTTCTTCTCCCTCTTCTTTGATAATGAAGTCAGAAGTGTTTTTAAGAGACACTCCTCTTACTTCGCCTTCAGCCTTCATTAATTTTTCGACTTCCTCTTTGTTGACTAAAGCCATATTGATGCTAGATTTTTTATTCCCAGGTCAAGGTAAACTCGTGATAGTCGTCTCCCCTAAAGACGCACTTTGTTTCTCTGCACTCTACTGGACTATTGACCACCATCTGGAGGACGCTAGCGAAATAGCCGATCAGGTTTAGACAGTGGACGGGAGAAACCTTAAAGTTTCTGAGATGCAAGACTGCACGTTTCTCTTCATCATTCATTTCCGCTATCTCTAGTTCGCCAACGCTGTAGTATCTCCGCCACATCTTAGGTACTTCTTTTGCAATCCTTTGGGTGGAAACAAAATACTTCATGAAGAGTCTTATAATGAGCGAAACCTTGGCTTCTGACTTTCCCAGCTCTTTTATCTTCTCATCGTCATAATCGAATAAATTTTTAATAGTCAATTGAGTCAGGCCTATCATTCCCAGGGGATAAAAGTCCATGGGCCTTACCTCTTCAAACTTAAGGGGATGCCCCATTTCTGCCAGGGCCTCCTCTAATTGCTCAACACCCTCTTTCCCTTCCTGTCCCAAAACAAAGCCCTCCTCTGTCTTAAAGGCGACTCCCCTCACCTTGCCTGGCAGGTTCATTAATCTATCAATTTCTTGTTGGGGTATTAATTCTTCCATGAAGACAGATTTTTATTCTGAATATTCTTCGTAGTCCTTGAGTTCTGATTCCGCTTCTTTCTTGATCTCTTCGAATTCGTTTTCTATCTCTTTGAGCCTTTTTTTGCTCTGCTTGATAAGGGAAGTGGCCTCCTTTACTTTTTCCAACCCCTCTTCCACGTCCACCTCTTCCTGCTCTTCAAACCAGCGGGCGATTTCAGATAGTTTTTTCAATTGACTGTTTAGGTTTTGTCCCTCCTTCTTTTTAGCCATTTTTTTGTTTTGTTATTTTTTTAACGTCTGACTTGACTGTACCGTCAATCAGCTGGATGTCAATCTCTTTTCCTATTTTAACATTTTTTATGCTTTTGACTATCTTTCCCCCCAGCCTGACAATGCTGTACCCCAAGCCCAATTGTCTTTCCGGATTGTTGATATTGACGATGTTTTCCAGGTTTTTGATCTGATATTGATAGTCTTGCAGAACAGAAGAAAAACCCTGCCGGACGGATCGGTAATAATTGGCAATCTTTGTTTTTTCTTCTTTCAGTCGGTTTTTTATCTTGGCCATGGACTGCAGGACGATGTTTTCTATTTTCTTATATCGGTCTAAGATTTTCCTGAATTCATCCCTAATATCAAAAGTTTTTCGGGATAGGTGGTTCTGGGCTTCAAAAATCCATTTATTAAAGGTGTGCAGGACGCTTTTTTCTAAATGATCCACCTTCAGTCTTGCTTTTTCCCAGGGCTCGCTGAGTAGATTGGCAGCGGCAGTCGGGGTGGAAACCATGGCGTCTGCTGCCATGGCAACGAGGGGCTTGTCTTTTTCGTGGCCGATGGCTGCGATGACAGGTACCGGGAAGCCGGAAACCCTCCTTACCAGCTGCTCGTTGTTAAAAGCCATCAGGGACTCCAGAGAGCCTCCTCCTCGCATGATTACCAGCACGTCGATGTCTTTCCTCTCAAAGGTCTTAATCGCTCTTAAAATGTCCTTTACTGCTTGCTGTCCCTCTACCCGAGAGTCTATTAACTTGATTTTAAATCCGCATCTGCTGAGGTTGTTGGTAAAATCATGGATTACGGCCCCGGTTTTTGAAGTGATTACTCCGATGTTCCTTGAGTATTTAGGAATAGGTCTCTTTCTCTCTGGCGCAAAGATTCCCTCTTTGGATAATTTTTTCTTCAATTCTTCGTAAGCTTTTTTTAAAGCCCCTTCTCCTACCAACTCAATGGTGGAGGCCTGGAAGCTTAATCTTCCTGACTTGGCGTAAACAGCAGGATATCCAGATACAACAATCTCCAACCCCTCTTTGAGGTCGATACCGAACAGTTTGTAGTTTGACTGCCACATGAAACAATTTATCACTCCCTCTTCCCCCTTGTCTTTTAAGGTAAAGAAGAGATAACTGCTTCTGGGATTAAATTCCGTCACCTCGCCCTTGATGCGGGCTTCAAATTTCCTTAGCCCGGCATTTAGCAGGTCAATATATTCTGCCACAGACAGGGGTTCTTGATCTTGGAAAATGTCAGTTTGATGTGGGTGCATGTTTGTTGTCTAATTTAAAAATAATGTTTCTTTTTTCAGACAGAGGAAGCTTCATTTTATTAACAACCTTTTTAAAAAAATCAATGCTCTGGTCATAGGCTTGTCTGTCCACAAAGAAAGGGGTCCCGTCTTTCCCTCCGTGGGCGAAAGAATAACGGGCAGGGTCTTCATAGGAAGGTTCTGCTCCGTAAATGACTTCAGAAACCAGGCTCAAGGCGCGGATGGTCTTTGGTCCTACCCCCTGGAGAGATAAAAGGTTTTCATAACTATCGGGCTGCCTCTCACAGACATTCCAGAGGATCTTGTCTAAGTATCTGCTTTGGGAAAGGTTTTCAAAAAGAACAGGGTGCCAGGAAAATTCCTTACTCTCCAGATGGAGCAGGGTAAGCTGTCTGTCCTTGTGCTTGAGGGCGACCATTTGAGAGAGGTCAGAAGAGTGTCTCCTTAGTATTTTAATGTCCCTCATCAGGTTTCCATAACTACCCCTTACCAGTTCGGTGCTGACTTTTTGGTTTCCCTTGCTTTCCTTGGCCGTAAGATTCAAGGTGGAGGAAAGAGATTGGGTGGCGATCCCAGTATGGGGTTCGCACACCAGGTCAGTTACCTTTTCTGAATGCCAGTGGTACCTGCGCGCTGCCCTGTTTTTAGAATTCATGCCTTGCTGGATGACGGCCCAGCTTCCGTTCCTCGAGAACAGAAAACAGTGATGATAGATCTGGAATCCGTCTTGTACTAGGGCGTTGTCTACCTTGGCTGTCATTCTGGAGTTGTAAACCAGGTTGTCTATATGGGAATATGAAAGATTTGACGTTGCTCCCCAGTTTTTAATTTCTTGGGGAGTCTTTCTTGAGGTCTTGCCCTTTCCGCCACAGATAAAGAGCCCGAGGCTTTCTTCTCTGTTTCGGATCGCTTCCTTAAGGGCGGCTGTCAGCACAGTGGTCAGGCCTGAAGCGTTCCAGTCAAAGGCCAGTACCGTGCCCAGGGACTGAAACCAGACCGGGTCAGCTATTCTTTGCACAAATTCATCTGGACCATATTCTCTCACTACAATTTCTATTATTTCAGACCCCAATTTTTTCATCCGGGAGAACAGCCACCTTGGACACTTCCCAGTATCTAACCCAAAGGTGGCAATCCCTTTTTTAATCATTTTCTTTTAGTGGCTTAAGGTCTTTAAAGTTCCAGTAAGGCGTGAGATTATCTATGAGTTCTTCTATTCTTTTTTTATATTCTCTTCTAACCCGGAGGGGGGAGTTTGTTTTCTTTTCCCTAAACCTCATCTTTTTTTTATTCACCCCCGCTATGAAGTTATAAACCAGCTTGGGCAAATATTTTAAACTGTAACCTCCTTCCAGTGTGGCAAAGATATTTTTAAATTCTTTGGAGAATATTTTTCCCGCCTGATAGTAAGAATGGGAGCTCAAACTAAGATCCAAGAGGAGGTCTGAATGGTGGCCGTCAAAACCAGCTGAAACAGCTATAATGTCTGGTTTGAACTGGCGGGCAATATGCAAAAGAAAAGCCAGAGAATAAGTAAAGATATCGTCACCACTTCTTGCGGGAAGGGGAATGTTGACTGTGTAGCCCCTGCCTTTTTTGTCTCCGATTTCGTCCACCCATCCTGCGCTTGGATAGGCAGGATATTGGTGAAGAGAAGAATAAAGAACCTGGTCTTCTTCATAAAAGATTTCTGCTGTTCCATCTCCAAAATGACTGTCAAAATCCAGGATGAAAACCCTTTTCCCTTTCAGGATTTTTCTCTTGACGGCAATGGCCAGGTTATTAAAAAAACAGAACCCTCCTCCCCTGTCAACGCCTGCATGATGACCAGGCGGCCTCACCAGGGCGAAATCGTTTTTATCAGAAGCCAGAACGGCAGCCCCTACTGCATAACAAGCAGCTTCATAGGTTTCTTCGCTGAAAGGGGTGTCCATATCAAGGTATCCAGCCCCCTTTTCAGACAGTTTTTTGATTTTTTTAATATAATCTGGGGAGTGCACCAATTTCAAGAAATCTTCTCCGCTTTTCACGTCCCTGGGTTCGAGCTTTTTAAAAGCCAGCAGTCTCTGGCTGTTTTCCGGATGGCGGCCAGTGTAGTGTTCCAGGAATATGGGATGGTAGATTATCTCCATATCCTAATCTTGATTGAATTCTTCTTTCTGTTGGTAATTCCTAAGTTCCAGTTCGGCATAATAATTCTTTTCCCTCCAGTCAATCTTAAAACCCCTTTCCATAAGCATTTTTTTCATTAGTCTGTTGTCTTTTAAAAAGACAGCGTAGACTTTTTTGACTCCCCTGTCCTTGGCAATATCTAGGATGTAGTTTGTCATTATGTCTCCCAGCCCCTTTCCCTGCCAAGGGTCACCCACTACAATAGCAAATTCTGCTGCTCCAGTATGAGGGTCTTCAATCAGCCTAACCACCCCGGCCATCTTTTTTTGCCTTTTTTCCTTGACTTCCGCGATAATGGCAATCTCCCTGTCGTAATCAATCTGCGTGTAACGGATCAGGAATTCATGGGTAATATTATCAATAGTGTGGAAAAATCTGAACCTTTTTGTTTCGTCAGAAAAGGTTTCAAAGAGTTCTGCCTCCAAAGGCTCATCTTCTGGCTTGATCGGCCTCAACAACACTTTTTTGCCACTTTTTATCTTAACGGTTTTTGTATATTTCTTGGGATAAGGGGAAATTACAAGGTGGGAATAAGGCTTCCCTTTCTCCTTCTTTATTTGTTTGTCTAACAATATTTCAACGTCCAAGACTGTCCCTCCTTCCGCATCCACGGTAAAGGGGTTGATATCCATCTCCCTGATTTCAGGGAAGTCCATGATCAGATAGGCGAATTTGCACAGTAGGAATTTAATGGAATCAAGGTCCACGCCCTCCATGCCTCGGTATCCCTTCAATAATTTGTATATTTTAGTTTTTTCAATAAGGCGCTGGGCAAGGGTCATGTTCAGAGGAGGAAGGGCGATGTTGGTATCCTGAAAGACCTCCACAGCTACTCCGCCCATTCCAAACACGATAACCGGTCCGAAGAGTGGGTCTTTTTTGCTTCCGATGAGCAGCTCATATTTCTTTTCAATCATTTTTTCTACAGTAACGCCCTTGATTTCAGCATCCGGCTTGTTCTTTTTGGCAGACTCCATTATCTTCTTAAACGCCTTTTTCGCTTCTGACGGAGAACTGACGTCTGTTTCTACCCCTCCCACGTCTGTCTTGTGGATGATGTCTGGGGAGGAGACCTTCATTACTACTGGAAACCCAATTTTGGAAGCCAGGGAAGCTGCTTTGCTTCGGCTTTGAGCCAGATAGCTCTTTACAACAGGTATCTTGTAATGGGACAATATTTTTTTTGATTCTGATTCACTAAGCGTGTACCTCTTCTCCTGGAGAGCTTGGTCAATTATTTTTTGGGTTGCTTCCTTGTTGGGAGTGAATTCTTCTGGCGGGCTCTTGGGGGTTTCTTGGAGAGAACTTAATTCTTTGTTAAGGGTAGTGAAGCAACGGATGGCATCTTCAGGTATCCTGAAGGTTGGTATTTCTCCTTTTTCAAGGGCTTGGATACCTTTTTCAATCCTGTTCCCCCCCATCCAAGAAGCGAGCAGCATTTTCCCGTCCCTCCCATTCAATGAAACCAAGGCTTTAGCAGTATGGGTTGGCTGAGTCACTGCCTGGGGGGCTAGAATAGCTAAAACAGCATCTGTATTAGGGTCTTGGAGACATAGCTGGATTGCTTTTTTGTATTGATTAGGCTTGGCATCGCCCAAGAGGTCGACAGGGTTTGATTGACTCCAGATGGGAGGTAGAAAATCATTCAGCTGCTGCATGGTTTTTGGAGAGAGTTTTGCCAATTCCCCTCCCCTTTCTACTAAAGCGTCTGTAGTGATTACTCCCGGGCCTCCCGCATTAGTCACGATTGCCAAGCGGTTGCCTTTAGGTTTTCCCTGCATGGAAAGGGTTTGGGCGCAGTAATAGAGTTCTTCAATAGTACCGACCCTGATTACCCCGGCTCTTTCAAAAGCTGCATCAAAGACAGCATCATTTCCGGCCAAGGTACCGGTGTGGGACTTGGTAGCCTCTCTCCCTTCCGGACTCTTCCCTGCCTTTAAGATGACAATGGGCTTGTTTTTCGCAAAAGCCCGGGCTGCGCTCATAAACCTTCTCGGGTCAGCCAAAGACTCCATGTAAATCAAGATGCTTTCTGTCTTGGGATCGTTTCCAAAGTAATCTATCAGGTCGTGGAATCCAATATCCAAAAGGGATCCTACGGAAACAAAAGAGCTGAAGCCAACGTTTCTCTTAATAGACCAGTCCAATACTGAACTGCACAGGGCTCCACTCTGTGAGATGAAGGCGATATTACCTGACATTGGCATGCGGGGGGCAAAGCTGGCATTCAGATTTAAAGAAGGACGGATGAAGCCCAGGCAGTTCGGGCCCAGTATTCTCATATCATATTTTTTCTTTACCTTTTCAAGCTCCCGGTAAATCTTTTTTCCTTCTTTTCCGCCCTCCCGGATACCAGAGGCTACTATGATTACCCCCTTTACTCCGTTTTCTCCGCATTCCTTTAGGATACTGGGCACTGTTTTAGCCGGAGTGGCGATAATGGCAAGATCAACCTGTTTAGGCACTGCAGAAACAGAAGGGTAAGCCTTACGTCCTTGAACAACTTTGGTTTTAATATTGATAGGATAAACCCTCCTGTCATCCTTATTATCGAGCAGGTTTTTAAACATGGCATAGCCCACGCTTGTCTTGTCGTTGTTAGCCCCAACCACGGCAATCGCCTGGGGGCTGAACATCTGGTCTATTATTGTTTGCGATTTTGAAACCATGTTTATTTAAGTATGATTAACAAATCCTGAAGAATTCAGGACACCTTTAATTTTAGGAATTATAATTACCATTCTATTAAAAATTCGTGGTTTTCATCCCCATTATAGGGGCAGCTGGTTTCTTTACATCGTGCCTCCTTTCCCACAATCATACCCAGGATGCTGGGAAAATATCCCTTGAATACTTCACAAACCATGGGGACGTAATTGAAATCTTTCAGAACCAGCTTGGCATATCTTGTCTCTTCGTCAAACTCATCTACTTTGAGCTCGCCAACTGTGTAATACTTGTTCCACATCTTGGGCACTTCCTGGACCACCCTGTCGATAGAAAAGAAATATTTCAGAAAGAGCTTGATAATAAAGGAGATTCTCGATTCAAATCTGCCCATCTCTTGAAAATCTTGGTCTGTATAATTAAACATTTCCTTTATCAGGGTATACATTACTGCTCCCATCCCGAGAGGATAAAACTCCATGGGTTTTATCTGCGCAAATCTTATGGAGTAGCCAGCTTCATTTAAAGCTTTTTCCAATCTATCTACAGCTTCCTCTCCCTCCCGTTGCTTAATAGAGTTGATGACCTCCTGGATGCCAGACCCTCTTACTTGGCCCTCTAAACTCTTTAATTTCTCCAATTTTTCATTAGAGATATAGCTGGGCATGGCTACCATTCCATTAAAAATTCATAATATTCATCTCCTTTGAAGGGGGATTTTATTTCTGTGCCCCTTGCGGTATTCCCTCCTATCATCTGCAAAACGCTAGCAAAGTAACCAATCAATACTTGTCCGTGCATTGGATGGAGTTTAAAGTTTTTAAGCTTCAACACGATTCTTTTTTCTTCTTCATTGTATTCTGCTAATTCAAAGTCTCCGACTGTGTATGATTTTTTCCAGATTTGGGGACCCTTTTCTTGCATTTGTTCTTCAGAGAAAAAGTATTTCATGAACATCCTAACGACCAAGGAGAACTTGGCGCTGAATCTCCCCATCTCTTGGTATTTTTGGCTGTCGTAATTGAACAATCTATTGATTAATTCTAAGACGATTCCCTGTAATGATACTGGATAAAATTCCATGGCTCTCATCTCTTTGAGTTTGTTTTCAAAACCCAACTCTGACATTTTCTCCTCCAGCAACTTCAATCCCTCCTCCCCTTCTTCCTGGAGAACGAAATCTCCGTACGCCTTGAGCGTTGCCCCTCTTACTTTTCCCGGGAGGCTTTTAATTCTTTCTATCTCCTCTTGAGAGATTATTTTTCCCATATTTTTAATAATCACCAGCGAATTAAAAATTCGTGATATTCATCCTCTTTAAAAGGGCATTTTGTTTCTGTGATCTCCGCCTCTTTTTTAGTTATCATCTTGATTGCTTTTCTGAACACTCCCATGATAACCTTGCAGGCGTAAGGATTGTAGGCAAAGCCCTTTAATCTTAATAGGATTCTTTTGTTTTCTGAGTCCACCTCAACGGTCTCAAATTCTCCGACAGTAAAATATTGCCTCCAGATCTTAGGCAGCTCTTTTGCTGCCCTTTCTATGGAAACAAAGTATTTCATGAAGAGTTTGGTGAGCAGAGAAGTTTGGAGCTGGAATTCCCCCATTTTTTTGAAATCTTCTTCCTCAAAATCAAACATTCTCTTTATCACCAGTAGGGTAAGCGACCACAAACCAATCGGATAATAGTTCATTGTTTTCATTTCGGAATAATCTATGGGGTGGCCTAACTCCTCAAATACTTTTTCTATCTTTTCGGTACTCCCCTCTCCTTTTTCTTTGTCCAAGTAGCGGGTATAGCTCTTCATTCCATCTCCCCTCGACTGTCCCCTGAGATTCATTGCTTCTCCAAATTCTTCTTTTGAAATAACTGGATCCATCTTACTTTATTTCGTAGAATTCTTTGGGACCGACCTGGATGATGTCACCCCTTTGCAAGTCAATTTCTTTTTTCCAATCGCTTTTCTTTTCCTCGTTGACTTTTACAGCTCCCTGCTTGATCAATCTTTTTGCTTGGCTCTTGGAAGAGGCAGCGCCGATCTTAACCAGGCTCTCCAGCGACAGCTTCTTAATGTCCACCTTTTCTGCTTTGGTTGGTTTTTTTTGTCTCTGAAAAACTCTTTCGAATTCTTTTTGGGCTTTGACAGCCTCTTTTTCTCCTTTGATGGTTTTAACTATCTCAAAAGCCATTAATTTTTTAAACTGCATGGGATTGGCACCCTCCTCTATTTCTCTTTCTATCTTTTCAATCTCTTTTAAGGGGACATCTGTAAGTAACTCTAATCCTGTAGGGATAAAAGCATCTGAGTAGGACATTGCTTTTCCATAAATATCCTCGCTACTGTCGCTCAGATTGATCCCATTTCCCTTGCTCTTGCTCATTGTCCCCCCGCTGGGGGCTGGAACCATTTTGTTGGCCCTAACAAATTTTTCTTTTCCTAAATAGGATTTCAGCAGATCCCTGCCTACCAACATGTTGAATATCTGGTCTGTCCCTCCGATTTCCATATCAATCTTCATTGCCACACCATCGTATCCCTGCAAAAGAGGATAAATAAATTCTTGGAGACGGACAGGAATCCCTTTTTCTATTCTTCTTTCAAAAAGATCCCTTTCCAGCATGCGCTGGGCTGTAATGTGAGACATCAATTCAATCAGGTCTGCCAACTTAAGTTTTGATAGCCATTTATAATTCCCCTCAAACTTTACAGGGTTTTTCTTGCTTTCAAAATCAATCAGTTGGGACGCCTGCTTTTTCCATCTCGCCATGTTTTTTTTGATTTCCTCTTCGGAAAGCAGGTTTCTGGTCTTTGCTTTGTCCGGATCTCCTACCCTGGCGGTAAAATCTCCTACCAGGAAGATTACCTCATGGCCCAACTGTTGGAGGATTCTTAGAGCCCTGATACCGATGGCGTGTCCGACATGAAGATAGGGGCCTGTGGGATCAAAACCCTGATAAACCTTCAATCTTCTGCCCGAAAGCAATTCTTTTTCCAAGGCCTTCTTGCTGGGAAATATTTTTTCTACACCGCGATTAAGAAATTTTTCTATTAGTTTTTTATCCTTGAGTACTTTTGACATAAATTTTACAGTTAATAGCTAGTATTATTTTAACATAAAAGAGAAAGAAAAAAATCTCCCTTGAAGCTTTTCAGAGGGAGAAAGTAAAAAATTATTCTGCCTGGCAAGCGGGATAAAGACTTTTGGGTCTACGTTTGCCTATACTATTATTATAAAAACATCTCCATCTTTCGTCTCCTTCAAACCTCAAACATGCCACCTTCTTTTCATCAAAATACATGCAATCCCTACATTTTTCTGGATCTGCCTCAGCTTTATAAATCCCAATCGATTGGATGTTTTCCGGTGATACTTCTGAAATAATGTCCTCATTGTCCCATACAACAGGGACCTTGCCGGGTGGACTATAGCCAAAGGGATTGCTTACAATAGCTCCCACTTTCCCGTTTTTATTTTCAACCAACCATCCTATCTTAAGTGTTTTTAATTCCACTTACATCACCTTAATGTTCTATTTCTTTTTATCTTAAACCCTAGCCACTGTCAAAACCTGTTTCTTGATTTGTTTTTTCTTGAAAAAAAGAAAGTAAAGATCAGTCCTGCCACAAATCCTCCGACGTGGGCAGCATAAGCAATGACGCTAGGGCTGCCCAAATAAAGTAATTGATACAGAAACCAGATTCCGATGTAGGCGCTGGCAGGCACGGATAAAAAGACAGGCTGGAAAAAGAAGATAGTAAAGGTTTTGATTTTGTTTTTAGGAAAGAGATAAATATAGCTTCCCAAGATGCCAGATACTGCGCCTGAAGCTCCGATGGTGGGAAGATTGGCTTGCTCAGGAGAGACTAACAGAACATGGGTTAATTCAGAGGCGATTCCTAGAAAACAATAAAAAAGAAAGAACTTGATGGGCCCGAAACGTCTCTCGATATTGTCTCCAAATAGCCACAAATACCACATATTACTCACTAAATGGATTATTCCACCGTGCACGAACATAGAGGTCAAGAATGTAAAAAGATCTTTTCCTTGAAGGATGTTTTGGGGAACGATTCCGTATTGGGAGATAAAAGCATCCGGGTTTCCGCTAAAGGCCAAAATTAAAAGAATTATTACATTCAGCGCTATTAAAAAGATGGTAACCCAGGGTGTTTTATCAGAAGGGTGGGATTCGTCTCGAACGGGAAACATAAAAAGTCAATTTAAATAAAATTCAACGGTGTTACCATTTTAATATAAATTAGGGTAAAGAAAAACCCAAAGAGGTGCTTTGGGTTTTTCACTAGATTTCATGAGTGGCTTGATTAGGGCTGGAATAGCGTTTCTGGTTCAATCGTTACTTCTTCTACCTGAGGGAACTGTTCAGCTGTTTTCTCGACCTGAGCTTTTAGAATTGTAACTCGACAGGAACCACCAGTCGTGAATCCGGGGACTTCGGTAAAAGTAAGAGTAAGAACGCCATTTTCAAGATTACTGTCCAAGAGTCTGAATTCAGGATGAGGGAATTCGGTACTGAACCCCTGTTCCCTATCTGCTTCTGTCAGGTTTCCTTCCAGCAAAAGTCTGATTGTGTCTTCAATCAAGTTTTGGGAATCAATTTCCCTTTCTACGGGCAATACAGCCTCAGGATCGCAGGCTACCTGTCCACCGTGCATTTCCCTGTCTCTTTGCTCATTGTAATAATAGAGATTTACTGTTTCGGCATCTGGAAAGCAGACAACGTCATCAATCTTCCATTTAGCGTCTAGTTTAACGAGACGGACTTGGATTTCCCTCACGCTTTCGCCAAAGTTCTCTTCCACTATTACTTCTGCACCTTGTTGTTCAATAGTGCTTTCTTTGACAGAGAAAGAACGTGGCTTGTCTTGAGCGCACAAGACAGGATCATATGATCCTCCTTGCTCAAAAGAGGCAATAGTTTCGTCCAATTTATTTATAAGGCCATTAGTGACGTATTCGCTGTTGCGATAAATTCGGTCTGCGATTGGGCTCCTCGCCGGAGGCTCTCCGGAATAGGCTACCCACTCACTGTAAAAATTCTCTACTATCTGGGAAGGCGTCAAATAATTCAACTTTGTCTGCTCGCACTGATAAAGAGCAAAAGCAACCCCTATCACCATTAAGGCTAAAAATACTGGTATGTCTTTTGTTGACATATTTTTTTTCTTCTTTTGGCTTACCGACCTTTCTCTTTAAACATTTATTTCTGGATTTTAAGTTTATAACTAAGCTTCCTAAAAATCAAGCCTTACTTTTCCTAGTTACCCTGCCAGGAAAGTGAGCTCTTTCACTAGTACGGATTCGTCTTCATCAACACCTTTTACCATTACCCTCTCCCCTATCATTTCTTCTGAAAGTAGCTCTACGCACTCTTCTCTCACGCCGTTCATACAGATACTCTCTTGGTTGAAAACCAATTCCTTGGTTAAGCCTGGCTCTCCAGGTTTTTCATATACTAAATACCAAGTATCAGGTTTGAGGCCAGGATTGTTTCTGACCAAATTTCCCTGTTGGGAAAAATTAATTTCTTCCCCTGGAGGATTTACCACAGGTCTTTCTTCGGGTAATTGGCTATCTGACTGGAAATATATTACACCACCCACTGTTCCCGCCAAAAGGGCTATCATTACAATGAAGATAGCAGTGGAAGGTCTATTGTTTGATTGTTGTTCCATAAGTTTAGTTAAAAGTCACTTTTTACATTTTACCATATTTATATTTTTTTTCAAGTTTGACTATTTTTCAGGAGTTGATTGATTCTTATTTTATCGAGCTTGATTTCCTGTGCATGAAAGGCTAAGGAGATGGCAGCCGTAGCATTTGCAAAACGGGCAGCTCTTTTTACATCGTTGTCTGTCAAATAAGAATAAACAAAGGCAGCAGAAAAAACATCGCCTGCGCCTACCGGATCGACAATTTCTTCTACTTCAAAAGCCGGGAAATCAACTCTTTTTTTGTTTTGGAATACACTGCATCCCTTTTCAGCTCTAGTTATTACTACTATGGTGTCTAAACCACTCCATTCCAGGGCTTTGTTGTCTAGATTCTCTCCGTCTTCTTCAGAAAGGAAAATTAAGTCTAAGAGAGGCACGATAGCTCGTTCTTCCTTCCAGTCTTCTTGGTAGACTTCTCCATTTTTTTTGTATCTCCTGAAGAATCCTTGGGGCAAACAGGCCAAGACTTTCTCTCTCCCCATTTTTTGCCGAAGGTCTTTGATGTGGTGAAGTTCAATATTATTGTCAATGGGGCAGACTACCGCTCCTTCAGCTTCTTTGATATAAGGCTCTGGGACAGAAGAAGGCTCGATAAAAGAAGCGGACCTCCTATTTTTTGCAAAAAGTGTCCTCTCCCCTTTTTGGTTATAATTGTTTTGGTAAATGAGGGTGGTTTCTGTTTGAGGGCTCTTGGGATAGACTTCTGTGCCGTTCAACCAGTCTGTATTATAATCTTTACCTCGAGGAGAAATGATTATTGGTTTCCATTCTAACTCCTTGAATATTTTGGAACAATAAAAAGAAGACCCTCCAGGACTGGAAATCTTCTTTCCTTTAATGTCGTTATGGTCAATGCACAAGTCTCCCCAGAGCAGAATGGCCTTGTTTTCTCCTTTCACCTTACAATATTAAAGCTTTCGCTTATATCATTTAAGAGTGGATCAGGGCTTGACCTTATCTCCAGGACGTATCCTTCTGTTGGTCTTTTCTCTCTTTCGTCAGGAGGCACAAACCAATTCAAAGAACCTGAATTCACATGATTCACAACAATTTCTCTTTTATAGCTTCTGTCTTTGCTGTTAAACAAGACAATGTCTACGAACCCCACGTTTTTTGATTCCCATTTGATAATATAAGTTTCCTCCCTTTTTAATGTTTCCCCCTTGCGTGGGTAAAGGAGATTGATAAATCTTTCGTTTTTCTGAATAAAATTGAAGCTCTCTACCATCTTTTGAAAGCTCTCTGTTTGCTCTTGCAGGCAGTCTTGTATGTCTTCTGACAGCGGATCATATTCCATCTGCAAAACAAAGACCTGAGACTGATTAGGTAAATAGATTTTTTCTTTCACCAATTCTCCATCGGTTGCACACCGTTCTAAGCCCCCTATCTTAATTCCTTCTGTTCCTGCCAAAGGAATATTTGTTGTTTCATATTCTGAAACATCACATGGGTCGTATTGTTCGATCCATTCTTCTAAGGGAAGATAAGTATTGTTGTCTGCCACTTTAATTTTAAGAGCGGTCTCCAGGGCAGGCTTCTTCTTTGAATCACAGACGTAAGAAAAGCTGGCCACGTATAAGTCGCTATCCGGGAGCTCCTCTTCAGTCAAAATTTTGATATCCTCTGGCAGCACCTGTGCAGGATAATCAAATTCAAAACCATACTCCTTGTTTTTATAGGTTATCCAGGACGGGGCTTCTTCTTGTCCCTTATTAGGATACAGGGCAACTGGATTATTTTCTTCATCCTCCTTAGTTTTAAAAGACTGCCATATGATAATCCCTGTTGCCAACAAAGCCACAACGATCACTACAATAAGCGCGACGTTGTTTCTTTTCACTTTCAGCATATATTTGATTTTAACAGATTATCAAAAAGATGACGACAAAGGGCAAAATAGACTCTCCTAAAACAAAAAAACGTTCTTTCAACGCTTCTAATTAAATTTACAGAGGAGGCAGATATGACCTTAACGGTAATTATCATGAAATATTTATTCGTGGAGGAATAAAAATCATGGCTAAACGTAGTAGGGTCGGGGAGCCCGATTCCTTTTGGTCTCTGCCTTCCCCTGTGATTTTTTAAAAACTACCTCATCCTATCAAGAAGGCAGGATTTGTCAATAGTTTTTAAAAGGGTTTTTGCTTTTGAAGATATCTTTGGTGGTATTCCTCAGCCCTGTAGAATTCAGACGCAGGCACGATTTCGGTGACGATTGGATTGTCAAATTTACCTGACTCTTCCAATTCTTTTTTTGAACCTTCAGCTTCCTCTTTCTGTTTTTCGTCATAATAAAAAATTATTGAACGGTACTGACTCCCTCTGTCTGGGCCCTGGCGATTGGGAGTGGTAGGATCATGATTCTCCCAAAAAACATCAAGCAATTCCTTATAGGAGATTACTTCAGGGTCGTATTCTAAGTGAACGGTTTCTGCGTGACCTGTCTCTCCAGTTGAAACCTGCTCATAGCTCGGGTTTTCAAGGTTCCCTCCCATATATCCCACAGCAGTAGATTCAACCCCCTCTATTTTCCTAAAAACCTCCTCTGCTCCCCAAAAGCACCCCATGCCAAAAGCGGCAGGCTGTAAATCCTTATTTTGTTCTTTATTGCTGATCTCTGTTTCGTCCATAAAAAAGCAAATGGTTAAGATTATAATCAAGAAAAAGGAAATTAAAATGAATCTATTCATTCTTTTCTAGATCTAGGGCTACGGAGTTGATGCAGTATCTTTTTCCTGTGGGCTTTGGACCGTCGTCAAAGACGTGTCCTAAATGAGAGCCACACTTTTTACATACTACCTCCGTCCTGATCATTCCATGACTCCTATCCTCCCTTTTTTCTATACTGTCTTCAGAAACAGGCGAGTTAAAGCTGGGCCATCCGCTTCCGGACTTGAATTTTGTGTCAGATGAAAACAGCTTGTTTCCGCAAGCTGCACACCTGAAAACACCCTTTTCGTCTACTTTATAGTACTTTCCGGAAAAAGGAGGCTCTGTCCCCTTTTCTCTCAATACCTGATACTCTTCTGGGGTCAGTTCTTTTTTCCACTCCTCTTCACTTTTTGATATTTTTTCCATATTAATCTATCTTCAAAAGTTCAACCTCAAAGATCAAGGTTGCATTGGGAGGTATAGTTCCGCCAGAGGTCCCTTGTGCTCCGTAACCTAATTCTGGAGGAATGATCAATTTTCTTTTTTCCCCCACCTTCATGCCAGCTACTCCCATGTCCCAGCCTTCTATTACTTGTCCCGTGCCCAAATTGAAAGAAAAGGGCTCTCCCCTATCCAAGCTGGAATCGAATTTTGTGCCATCTTCCAAGTAGCCCGTATAATGTACAGTTACTGTGTCTCCGGCCTCGGCTTTTTCACCTGTTCCTTCTTTTAGAATTTCAGTTTGCAGACCACTATTATTTTTCATACTAATTTGATTTTTATTATCTGCTAATTGTTTGTTTTGGTCAGAACTCTTTGCAAACAAATACAAAGCCAAAACAACTACTATTAAGATGATGCCGAAATAGAATATTGCCTTCATTATTTTGGACGTTTTAATCTTAGGTATAACAATAGCCTTTCTACCACCTTCTTGCTTTCTATATTATAACGGTAAGGCGCCTTGTTGTTAATGTCTTTAATCGCCTCTCTGATTCCTTTTTCATTGGCTTCCAGATCCTCTTTTTCTGGATCACCTAGCCCAATTTTATCTAATAATTCTTTCGAGGTCATTAGGGTTCGGGTCAATCTTTTAGCTGTTCTCACTGAGAATTTTTCAGCTAGCCGCCTTAGTATGAAATAAGAAAAGATTTTATGTTCTATTTTGTCTTCTGAAGAGTTCATCACCATTTGATTAAAAACTCATAATATTCATCACCTTGAAAAGGACATTTAGTTTCCTCACAAACCACTGGCTCTTTTACTACAATCTGGGCAATAGCAGAAAAAAGACCCTTTAAATATTCGCACTCTAGAGGGTGAACGCGGAAATCCTTAAGCGTGACTACCATGTATTTTTCTATTGGATTGAGCTTCTTTAATTCAAATTCTCCTTTTGTAAAATAAGTGCTCCAAATCTTTGGCCCCTCTTTCGAGATTTTATCCGTGGAAAAAAGATTCTTCATCACTCTTCTTACGACCAAAGGGAATTTGGCTCCGAACCTTCCCATTTTCTGGAAATTCTCCTCATTGTAATCAAATACTCTCTTAATGGTTAATAAAAGTATTGCCTTGAAAGTGAGTGAGAAAAAATCCATGGATTTCATTGTCTTGTATTTTATCGGATATCCAAGCTCAGCCAGGTTTTTTTCTAATTTTTCCAATTCTCCCTCTCCCTCCTCTTGAAGGACAAAACCAAAGATGGTCTTGAGGGCCATACCCCTGGCTTTTCCCTCTATTTTCTCAAAATCTTTTAATTCTTTTTCTGAGATTATTTTACTCATATACCATATTCTATCACTCTTCTCTTCCTGGTGTAAATAAAAAAAGCGGATTTTTAAATACCGCTTTACTTCCCGTAGATAGAAAAAGTATCCTCATTTAAGCTAAACTTAAAGACCCAGTCATCGATTAAACCCCTATTATTCACTATTAGAGGTTGCCATTTCTCGCCCTTTTTTATCCAAAAGCTATGGAAGGCATTCTTTTTACGACTCAAGAGAAATCTCTTTAGCTCTTTAATGGCCTCTTTGAAAGTTTTAGCTTTTATTGTGATTTCTTTTTCTTCTGGTTCTTCGTAACAGGGGCGTATCATGCTCCCGGCATACTGTTCTGTAAACTTAAATATCCATTCTTTCACAATCTTCACCTATGGTTTTTTAAATTGCATTCTTAGATTATATTAAATTTGTCCTCTCGTCAAAAGCTAATAAAAAACGTCTAAGTTTTAATTAGACGTGTGTTTCCTGATTAGGAAAGGTAGGGTTTGTCCTGTTGGAACAGCTGCTTATAAAATGATCCCTTTTCTTTTTCTGTCAATTCAATGCCGAATTCTTCTTTGAGAAATTTCAAGAATTGCTTATTATCTTTGATGATTTTCTTTTCAAATTTTGTGGTCTCTTCTTGATTTTTCTTGCCCCGGCTGAATGAACCAGGTACGATTCCAAAAACTTTAAGCCATTTTTTTGAAGCTTCGATTTGGCGCTCTATATCGAAAATTAGGGGTTTCAGATTTTCTTTAGTCTCCATTTTCTTGATCATTTTCACTAGTTTTTTCTTAATCTTTTCCTTATCCCTTCCTTTTATTACGACGGTCCCTAGTTTGGGAATATGAAATTTTAATTTCATTCAGTTCACCTTTTTAAATAGCACTTGCTTATTCTAAAAAGAAAAAACCAATAAAGTCAAATTGGTTGAGGTGGCTCCAAGAGAACGGGAGCAGTATATGTTCTCGGGACTATGTTTATTCCCAGGTTAAAAAATATTCATGATATTCATCTCCACGAAAAGGGCACTTTGTTTCTTTGCATTCATATTTTTCAGCTTCAATCAAAAGTTTTCCAAATCCTTCTCCGAATCCTTCTATAAAAATGCAGCAAAAAGGATGAATGGGAAAGTTTCTGATTCTGGCTATGGCATATTTTTCTTTCGTGTTCAATTCCACGCTTTCAATTTCTCCCACTCCTATCATGCTTTTCCAGATATGGTCGAGCATTTTAAATGACTTTTCAAGAGACATTGAAAAAGCCAGTGTTCTGAAGACCAATTGGGCAGAAGAACTGGGGCAGTTTCTGCCAGCTGTTTTAATGTCTTCCTCTGTCCACCCTAATACTTCGTAAAAAGAAAATATCGCGGCTATATTAAGAGCAAAGGGATACCACTTGAGAACGTTGATTTTTCTTAGATCTTCCTCAAGTCCGTAATCTCTTGCTTTTTGTTGAATATCGTCTAGTAAAGACTCCTTTTCCGTTCCAATAAGAGAATCAGCCATGTTCCTGACACAGCATCCCCTTATCTTGATCCCCATTTCTTTTAGTCGGTCAATGGTTTCCTGAAAGCTTTCTTCTGTAATTTCTTTATTCATCTCTTTAATTAAAATTTTACTAAAGATCTTTTAAAATTTTTGACTTGGTATCTTTTCCCTCTCTTAATTATCTCATGCCCTTCTTGCTCTAGCAGTTTTTTCTGATTTTTCGCTCCTCCTGGGAATTTTTCATTCAAAAAGCCGTCGTTCTTTAATGTTCTCCAATAAGGAGTAACTCTTTTTTTACCTTGTGATTTTGTTTCTTCAGCAGCGTTGGCTGAAATATTAACAAAGATACCAGCAGTAAGAGTGCAACAGAATTTGGTCTTATACTTTTTGGCAAGTTTTCTGCAGATTTCATTCAGGGTGATAAGTTTTCCTTTGGGTACTTTTTTCATTATTCCATCCACTTCTCTCGGGTTGACCAATACTACGCTATCTCCCTTTTTCGCTCCCATTTTTTGCAAAGCTTTTGCGCACGGAAAATTAAGTTCCAGTTCGAGCTTTTTGGGAAACTGTTCTTTGTCTTGCATCTTTTCTTGCCAGGTTTTCTTTTTATAGGTCATATTTTACCAGGTTAGCTTAAATTCATGATAATTATCTCCTTCATGAATACACTTTAATTCTTGGCAGCTTGTCTTTTTGCCTACTACCATTTGTACGACACTGGGGAAGTAGCCCCTTAAAATACAGCAATGGAGAGGGTGCAAAAAGAAATCATCGATCTTAAAGGTCGCACGTCCTTCTTCTTCATCTACTTCTGTCACACTGATTCTTCCAAAGGAGAAATAAGCTCTCCATACTTTAGGGACCTGTTGGACAGCTCTCTCTGCAGAACCAAAAAACTTAGTGAACAACCTTACAATAATAGAAACTTTAGATTCAAAATCTCCCATTTCTACGAATTTTTCATCTTCAAAATCAAAGAGTCTCTGGATAATGACAAGCACAGAGGCGTAGAGACCAGCTGGGTAAAAATCCATTGTTTTGATTTCATTTAAAGGGTAACCTAGCTCTTTCATCGTTTTTTCTAATTTTTTAAGCCCCTTTTTTCCTTTTTCCTTCAATACGAACTTGGAAGCAGTTTTGAACAGTACCCCTCTTCCCTTTCCCTCGATGTTCATCAACTTATCTAATTCTCCTTTTGTTATTATTTCCTCCATACTATTTTATTATACTCTTTTTATTTTGTTGAAAAAAGAAAACAAAAAACTGCCTGAGATTCCAGGCAGCTTTTATTCGTTTTTCTCCTTTTCTCTTTCGAAGCTTTTATTTTATAAAAACCTCGAAAGATATTAGAAAAGGAGAAGGTTTTATTTTCTGGGTCGGGAAATCCGGCCCAGTAATTTTTATGTTCGAGAGGCCGTAACCTCTAACGATTATAATTATATAACAAATTAAAATTTTGTCAAGTAGTTAATGCCTTGTTACTAAACAGTCAATTCTCTTTATATTTTCATTTCAAACCGGTAGTATTTATGATTTCTGTATTTTCCTGGCCTGGGGAGCAAATTAAAGCCACGCTTGAGATAAAAGTCTACGCTCTGGTATTCGTAAAAAGAGTAAGCCCTTAAAATGTTGAGTCCTTTTTTCTTGGTGAATTCTTTGGCAAAATTAATCAGCTTTGTACCAATACCCTCAGCCTGCGAACCGTTCTTCACTGCTATTGTTTCAATATGCATTTTATTTTGCCTCTTCCGTAAACTGATTATTCCGACTATCCTTTTTCCTTTCTCGACTAGAAAATATTCCCCCTTTTTAATTTGTTTTTCTACAAACTCATCAGCATCCCAGACAAAATCCGGGATATCTAAATGTAATAGTCTGGCAATTTCTAAAACCTCTTCCTTGTCTTTCAGTTCAGCCCTCCTTAAGTTCATGAGTTTGATTATCAATTGCTTTCTAGTTTAGGACCATCCAGGTCCGCTTCATTACTATAGCCTCTGCTTTCGTAGGTTCCCCTATAATCAACGTCATCTGATAACTCTATCTCAGTAAGCCATTTTATCCACTTATAGCCCCATTTTTGTTCAGCGACTACCTGGAAAGGAAATCCCTTTTCTGGCGGAAGAGTCACGCCATTGATCTTATGAGCTAAAATAATATTTCTGTCTCTTATAAAGTCCAGGGGTAATGAAGTAGTAAAACTGTCTTTGGCATAAAAAATAGCTATCTTAGCTTCGGGTCTCACACCTGCGTCTTCCAAGATGTCATGCAGCAAAACGCCTTCCCACAATATTTTCGCACTCCACCCCACTACACAATGAAGCTCAACTACTTTGGAGTATTCTTGAAAACTAAGGACCTGATCATAACTGTATGATTTCGGTTCGTCTACTAACCCGGTTACTTTCAAAGAATAGTTGGTTTTATCTATATATTGAGTGCCCTTGATGCTTGTTTCTCCAATGTCTTCAACAGAGGAAAGATTTTCCCCTTCGTATTCCCTTATCTCTACGCTTTTCAAGCGGTTGGCTCTGCTTTCAGGGTCGATCTGATTTTGGGCAAACCAGGTAAGAACGAGGACTCCTGAAATTAAGAAAAAGAATATAAGGTGCCAGACCTTGATCTTGCTTTCGCCCAACTCAGAAGAAAGAGCATTGACTATCCATTTTCTGTTTAAAACAAGGTGGACAAAGATAAGAACGGTCAGTGCTAACCCGCTCCAGTCATGGACGAGGTTTATCTGCCGGTTGGGCAATAAAGAATTAATATTGAAAAACCTAAGCAAGCCCGGGAACTTGATTATTCCCGTGATAACAGAGCATAAAAAGGCAATCGATAGAGCACTGTTTACAATATACTTTAGATTGCGTTCGCTCATGTTTGATTATTCTTTAGAAAAGAATTAAAAATCCCCTTCGAAAAGATGATCTTCGGGCACTCCGTCAAGACCATTTGCTTTTGTTTCTAGAGTGATGACTACTTCGTTGTGGTCTCTGACGTCTTGTTCTGTAATATATTCAAGTTGAAACTCACCTTCTTCTTTTTCTAGTTTCCCGGTTGAAAAGAAATCAAGAGAAGGCGTATCTGTTACCAGCCATCCTTCGTAAAACTTGTCTGAGGGGGGCTCTTCTATCTGCCCTGTGAGCGTATGTTTGAAGGTTTCACCGTCATAGCTTCTAGTGGCAACCATTGTTCCCTCAATTGAGCCAACCCTCTCAAGATCTATTTCAATTGGATAGCCAGCTTCAACCCAGCCCGAATAATTACCCTCTAATCTGTAGACACGGCCAAATCCTGCGCCAATGAGTTTTTGAGCCCCGAGTATGGCAGCACTGTCAACGTGACAGTAGACCAAATATTCTTGGTTTTTGTTTAGGCTTGGTATCGCCTGGTCTAATGACCCATCCCCGACATAATAATTTACAGCACCTGGAATGTGCCCGTCAGTATAGTGGGGAGAAACATCTACAATTATAAGTTCCGGTTTTAGCTCAATAAGCATGGCAGCTTCCATGGGAGTGACGTCATTATAAGTGTTCTGGTCAATGCATTCAGTAACCATGTAAACTGGAAAATTGTAGGATTCGATTTCTGAGCAAGGAAGAGCTCCTTGTCCGTCGAAAACCAATTCCCAATCACCATTGATTTTTGCTGCCAAAAAGAGGCCGGAATTTTCGGGTCCGCCTGGCGGTAGCGTTACTCCGCCTCTGACATGATTATCTGTTCCTTGGCGGATCTCCAGCGTGATCATGGAAGCTTCTTTATTATATTTTTGAGTAAAGAGATTTTTAATTGCTTCTTCTTTCGAAGCTACTGATCCTGTTCCTGATCCTTCTCCTGGCATGGACTCTGGTGCTGATACCGGTCCTGAAAACGCCCAATATCCTATCCCGACAGCTATAATCAACAAAATAGCGATTATTGCTTTTGACATATTTTTGTTTAAATGTTTTTCCAACCTTTATCCTTGATTCTACCAGAAAAGCCCTTGTTAAGTCGAATAAAATACTGATGACCAAATAAAAAAAGAGGGCAAGGCCTCTTAATTTTTTCTTGTCTATAGGTCGTTAGTCTTTAACATTTTCATTTCCTTGATCTGTTCTTTTATTTTCTCATACTTTCTAATTAAGCACATAACCTTCCAAATACCAAACGCTATTATGGTGATTAAGCCAGAAACCCAAGTAGGGGGATGTCCTAAAGCAATGCTTAATGGCAGAGTTAGTCCAAACAAGTAGTTTAAAAGACCAAAGTCTTCGATAAGGGTTTTTTCTGAAAAAATACCGACTAAAAGTAATATTGTTGAGACCGCACCCCATACCAAGGGAAAGACCATAACCTCTCTTCCTTCCCAGATAGGAAATAGAACGTAGAACACGATGTAAAAATAGAATGGAAAAAAGAACATCAACACAAACGTTACTATCACTAGAATTGCTAAAGCGACCGGAAACATCTTTTCTTTAATGGTTTTTAGATCAATTTTCATTTTTCTTTCCTCTTTTGTTTGTAAATAACTTATCTATATATTATTAATTTCTGGCTTTGTTCGTCAAGAAAAAAAATGCCTCAAAAGGGCATTAATTTTTGTGTTCCTACACGTGACGAATATTGATTCCGGCTTCCTTTAAGATCGTCAGGCCACTCGAAAGACCTACTCCTTCCAAAAGAATGACATTCTCTATTCCGCTCCCCACAATTAATTTGGCGCACATGTCGCAGGGACCGATATTTAAATACATGTCAGCTCCTTTGGAAGATGTACCCCCGCTTACCAACAGATTACTGAAGGCATTCATTTCAGGATGCATGGTTCTGCATCTCTCCATCATGGAACCAGAAGGAATTTCTTCATTTTCTCTTAGGCAACCTTTTTCTGAACAAATGTCAGCACCCCGGTAAGGAGCGTTGAATCCCATGGAAATAATATTGTCTCCTTTAACTATCAGACAGCCGAATTTTTTTGTCTGATTCTTCCAGTTGCCTTCCTCATCCTTTAGGTATTGGCCTTTATCGTCTTTGGGAACCCCCTTAACGCATCTAGAGCGTTCAGAGATTAGAGCTACTATTTTCATGTAGAACCTGTCCTTTTCTTTAATTGCTCTTTGATACTCTTCTGTCCCCTCAGCTATTTCGAACAAACCCGTGGAACCAAATCCACCACTACCTCTAAGAGTTTCTGAGAGTTCTTCTACTTCCTCGAATACTGGCACCTTAACCTCTGAAAAAATCAATTGTGCTACTCTCATCCCCTCTTCTACTACAAAAGGGTTTTTACCTCGGTTTCTGAGCAAAACTCCAGCTTCTCCTCGAAAATCAGGGTCTATGGTTCCAGGAGAATTCGACAACTCAATGTCGTGTTTGCTAGCCAGTCCGCTCCTTGGCCTTACTTCACATTGCCATGGCATGGGAATGGCGAACCTTACCCCGATTCCAATCAGGGCGCTGTCCCCTGGATTAATCTCAATAGGGAGTCCAGAAATGACCTCTTTAGTATCTTTATCTAATACCACTGAAGCATAGACATCATAACCGATGGCTCCATTGGAAGCTCTTTTCGGAACTTGCGCATCTTTTCTTCTTTTCGTAACTTTCACAATAGGCATATTTTATCACCTTCATTAGAACGTACTGGGTTAAAATTACTAGAAATAATAAAAAAATCAAGCTTACATGAGCTTGATTTCAGATTTATCCCTCTATTTTAACCTGTCTCAGGATTATTCTTTATATTTTTCTTTTCTTTGTTCCAGTCTTTCTTTTAGTTTATCTACCTCTTTTTTTAACTCTATCATTCTCGTTTCCCTGTCTACGGCAAACTTCCTAAATCTTTCTAGCTCCTCTAACTTAGATTTAAGCTCTGTGGTTCTCTGGTCCACTCTTTTCTCTAATGTTTTAGTAAGTTCTTCTAATTCCTTGGTTCTCTCTTTTACTTTTGTTTCCAGGGAATCTTTCGATTTTTTCAATTTTTCTGCCATTGTGTTAAATTCTTTTGACAAGTCCTCTATTTCGTCGTTTGTTTTAATGTCTGTCTTTATCTCTAAGTTCCCCTGCGCCATTTCCTTTGCCGTTTCCCTCAATTTTTTAATTGGCTTGGTTATTAGGTTGGTTGAAAGGAAAACAATTACTGTTGTCAAAAGTAAGACAAAGGCAAGGACAAAACTGAACATTGTTTGCAGGGATGAAGGCACTTCTAATGCTTCGTCCATAGATTGCTTAAATACTACTTTCCATTCTACTGTTTCTGGAGAGGAAAAAGAAAAAATAGTATGAGGATTTTTATCTGGCCAAAGCACAACTCCGAACTCTTCATTTTTGATTTCGTCAAATAGATCTGGAAAGACATTGTTGATGTTTTGTCTTTCCAAAACCAAATTCTTCTCAGGATAAGATATAAAAGATCCTTTTTTATCTAAAATAAACGACCTTCCTGTCTCGCCCAATCGGACCTGCTCAGATATCTTATGGAGGACGTTCAAGCTTATGTCTGCCACAAGGACTCGTGACATCTCATTGTTCGCGTTTTTAACCGGGACGGCTATTCTTACCATTGGCCTTGAAGTAATGGCCGATATCCAGCTATCTGAAGAAATATAGATTTCTTCTTTCTGATCCGAGATTGTCTTAAAGAAATCGTAATGGGAATAATTCAGACCGATGTATTCTTCTCTGTAAGGATAAGCATTCTCTATTTTTCCGGAAGAATCAACAAGCAGGAACGATTCAAAGACTTTTTCTCCGAGAACCTCAAAAGACTGGGCGTAATTACTTAGTATTGCTGTGATTTTTTCTGAATCTTCACTTTTCATTTCCGGAAGGCTGGAGAGGCCGTCCATAGCTCCTTCTATTATTGTGGAAGAAAAAGAATCTATCTGAAGGGCTTGCTGAGAAGAAAGGAGCTGATTCCTTTCATAGACTCTTTCAATAATGCTTTCAGTGGTTTTTTGTTCTATGAAGAAAACCAAGGCCCCCAAAGGAATTATTACTCCTAGCAAGAAACCCGCCCCTATTTTCTTAAATAGACTTAGTTTCACAATGTTTTAATTCTTATTTATAGAAAATCCATTCTCCGTCTTGGACCTGGAGCTTAATGTATTTTTTTCCAGCTGGATCACCGTTCTCATCGAACGTGATTTCACCTGATACTCCTCTGTAGTCTTTGGTTTGGGCAACCAAATCTCTTATCTCACTGCGTTCCTTGTTTTTGCTTTCCAGAATTGCTTCAGCCAGAATGTTGAGAGCGTCATAACTGTGAGCTGCCATCCAATCTATTTTTGTTTGATATAGGTCTTCATACCGTTTTGCAGCTTTCTGGACTAAAGGATCTGGGTTTGAAGAATCAAAGAGGGTGTTACCAAATGTTCCTTCTACTGCTTCTCCTCCAAACTTAATATAGTCCTCATTAGTGATCCCATCTCCTCCGATGAATTGGATGTCATTTAACCCTTTTTCTCTTAATTGCTGGATAAATACAGTAAGCTCGCTGGGATATCCAGGCCCGAAAATAATTTCTGGTTCTTCTTGTTCTATTTCTGCTATTTGCTGGGAAAAATCAGACGCATCTTTTTGATAAGTCAGGACAGGAAAAGCTTCTATTCCTTTTCCCTGCATTTCTTCCATAAATACTTCTGCTAAGTCTGAGCTGTAGGTTTCATCTTCTTGATATATTACTCCAACTTCACCATACCCTTCTTCAATCATAAAATTAGCTACATCCCTTCCTTGTTCAAGGTCTGAAGCACAAGTCCTGAAAACATAATTCCCAAGGTTGGAAATCTTGGGTGAAGTAGCCGTGGGAGTTATCAAGACTATTTTTTCTGTCTGTGCCATTTGTCCGGCAGTTAAGGTGTTAGAGCTGATAAGGGGTCCTATGATTGCTAAGATTTCCGGGTTGTCCATGAACTCTTTAGCTATTTGTTCAGTTTTCTCTTTTTCCCCCTCATTGTTACGAACTATAAGCTCTATTTTAAAATCATCATGAGCGTTATTGAAATCATTTACTGCCATGGCTGCCCCATTTCTGATGCTCACTCCGAAAGTACTTAAAGAACCGGTTAGGGGGCTGATTACCCCGATTTTTAATATTGTAGGCTCGGACTCTCTGTTTTGGTACCACATCCAGCCACCAACAGCCAAGAGAATAAAAATTATTAATATGGCTCCTTTTTTAATCATGTTTTTATTGCTTTTTATTATTTTGCGACTTTAGTAGTTGTTAATTTTACTTTTCATAATTATAGCATAAACCAAGGCAAACGGCTTAATTATTTTCCAACAAGTCTCTTATCACAGCCGAGATTAAGGGAGGCCAATCTTGGCTTCTCTTTTTATTTGGCCGATAAAGTTTTTCTAATTCTGTGCTGGTCTTATTAATTTAATTTCAGGGAGTATTTTCCCAGTAGGTAGTTTAATTGTATTTTTACGAGACACTTTTTCGCCCGTCTCGACGAATCCATATTTTTTGTAAAAATTAATGGCATTTATATTGTATTCAACAGGAGAGACACTTATTGGCTTGTCTTCGCCAAGCCAATCAAAGGCCTTGGTGATTAATCTGCCACCAATCCCCTTCCCATGATATTGAGGAAGCACATATATGGCTGAAATGCAACGATTGTCTTTTTCGTTTATTGCTTCACAGAATCCAACTACTTTCCCATTTTCTTCTGCTACCCATGTTTGTTTGCTCTTTTCTTGGTATCGCTCTTTTGTCTCTTCAATTTTCTTCTTTCTCTCTGGCTTTTCGTTGTCTTTGAAAACACTCTCGATATCTTCGGGATTGATGTTTGCTTCCTTGTTGACATAAGTATCAAGCCAAGTGACTTTTTGCACGTTCTTGATCCCAGGGATGTCGTCTGGGTCAGCTTTCCTAAGATTTATTTCCATAGCTTAAATTTATAAAATATTATAAGTCATCTTATCAACCGTCTTTTGAGATATTATATATAATATATGGAACGTCTCATTTACGGTCTTTTGAGACATCCTTAAAGGGAAAATAAGACAAATGAGACGGTGGTTAAGGATATATCAAGTTTATGCTGTGTTCTCTCACCCCCCGAAGAAGAATCTAAAGAACCGCCTGAAACAGAAATAATCTGCTCCTATAATGCCTATAACTGCTCTGACTTCTCTACTCACGCAGAAGCTCAGGAAGTTTTTGATTATTGCGGAGGAATTAGCAATGATGTACACCGTCTAGATAGCGACAAAGATGGAACAGCTTGCGAAAGCTTGCCTTAAGGTTAATTAGATTACTAAAATAAGGTCTACAAAAGAAAAACATGATTTAGACCTGTTTTTTTATCAATTACTGATATTTGCGTTTAAGCAGACTCTTCTTCTTCTCCTCCTCCTCCTCCTCCTGTGTCTTCTTCTCTTATCTCTTTCCCGCTTTCCCTTGGTTTAAAAGCACTTACTAGTTTAGTCACTACACCAACTCTTGTCTTCTGCTCTTGTGGAACAACATACATTTCATGTAATACATTTTTAGTTGACTCAATTAAAATCTTCAACTTCTTCGAATCCCATGCTTCCCACGATCCCTCATGAACATTATCGCTAGCTAGCTCCTGGATGTTAGATAGGGCATCGAAATACGCTCCAGGAACATATTGAAATTTTTCCTTCAACTTTTTAATACTATCTGTGTAATTAGTTCGACCATTATCTCTTATGACTCGGACCTTCTCCAAATCAATCAGTTCATAAATAGCTTTTCTAACGCACGCAGAAGCACCAACTAAAAAATTCATTTTTAAACAATTCTCTGCTTCCGATAATAGTTCTCTTAATTTTTTATTAATTCTTGAATCAATGGTAAAGAAAGATGTTGGTTGATGAAAGAAAAAATAATCATCTAAATCCTCAGACTTATACTCCGCTTCTGCTTTCATATTGAGTGGTTTGTATTCAAAAGCATTACCTGATCTACCCGTTGGAAAATTAAAATAAGATAAATGCATTGAGGTTTTACCACAATTCCTTTCGAGGCATTGCACTAAATAAATATAAACGCTTTTATCTTCCGTCCAATTAAATTCTGACTTAGAAATAATATTGTATACCACTGACTTTCTATTACAAAAAGGACAGTTATATCTTCTACCGTCAAGAAAATATTTTTTATCTAAATATGATAAATCCATATATTAGTTATTTCTAAAGCTCTTTGTTAAAAAAATCAAATACCCTTAGGTTTAAGGATTGTCGTATTTATTTTTGCGGGTATTTCTTAAAACACTCATCTTTATCATCTTGCAATTGCTGATTTATTCTGTCTGCGTTGGATAGGGGCAAGCGACAAGAACACTCGTCTCTTTCCTCATAAAAATCAAGCAGTGCCTCAAATCGTTCACTGCTTAGGGGATCGTCTGGTATATTGTTTTGCTCTGCATACTCTTCAAAGGTCATTTCGTGAAGCGATATACACCTGCTCGTCAATTTGCCCTGACCCTTACACTCTCTATACCACTGTTCGTGATAATTACTTTCTGCGTCAGCTAAACAGGCATTCAAAGCCTGCTCTGCTTCCTCTTTTTCCTGTAATTCCCGCTCTAATACCTGCCTTTCTTGTTCCTCTTTCGCTAACTGCTCTTGTCTCTGTTGCTCTAACTTCGCTTCCTCTTTTTGGGGTAAAAAAATAACATAATAATAAAAAACAGAACTGGCTATTAATAAAATAGCTAATATTAAGGTCAATTTAACAATATGATTTAAAGTGATTTTTTCTTTCATAGGGATTCTCTAGTTTTAATTTACTTCTCTTTCCTGAAAAATTCAAGGCAAAACTAAAAACCCGATATCTCGGGTTTTTGACGGCGACCGGTCTTCAGAACCGCGCCCAGTCGGGCTGGCCTCCTCGGTCCAGAACTCAGATTTAAAGGGAAAATCAGGCGATTTTAAGGCTTTTGGATAATACCTCTCGGTCGGGGCTGTTTTAAGCTAAAATGAGACAAATGAGACACTACTTTAGGGTATTTTTAGTGTCTCATTTTAATCAATACTGATTATATGGCAAGACCTATTTTACTGTTTTAGATATTTGTAGCCAGTTATCAATAATAAACTTAGAACTTAAAACTATATAATTCTTAGCCACAAACAGAAGTTCTTGTGGGGTTACAGACGGTCGATTTGGATGAATGAAGCGAACTTTTCCATTCATTTCATTAATAAACCAAGTTCCGCTAATATTTTTAAATTCGGCATGTACAACAAACTTATCCCTATAAGAAGTTAAGAAAAAATCTACTGCTTTGAGTTTTTTCAAATATTTTTTAATAAAAGTAATTGCCAAAGGATTTTTACCCTTATACTTCTTAAGAGAGTGGAAAAAGGCTGTTACAGAACGACTACTTACGTTGCGCCAAGGTAAAATAAAATAAAATAGCTTAGTATATTTATCGAGAAGTATTTTTAAAAAGATATATAATGCCTTGAAATCTGTTTGATTGGTTCTAGTTAATTTATCAGCAATTTTACGTAATCGTTGACCTTCTTCTGTAATTTTCTCTTTATCCTCTCTTTTATTTCGTTGTTGGATTACACTTTCTATTTCAATAGACTTGCTGATATTCGAATCCAATCTTTCGGTAAAAATAAAAACGTCCTCAAGAGAACTAAGAACAACAGAAAAGTTCTTATTAAAACTATTCCTCCGATGAATCCTATCGTTTCCTTTGGACTCATTGACCGCTTTGTATAGTGTTCTCAAAGACTTCCTTATCTCTTTAATATGTGGTGCTAGTTTTTTCATTTTTTTATTCTCCTATTAATTCTAAAAACCAAATCAAAAACCCATTAAATTATGAACGACTTCTGCAGTTTTTTCTTTACTTAATTCACTCTCCCCCTTTTCTTAAATATTTCCTGAAAATCTTTAATGGTTTTTTTCTGGAATTTTCATGAATTGCTTTTTTTTTGAAATACTACCTTGTTTCTTCTAGCTTATTGATTAGTTCTTTATCAGAAAGAATTTTCGTTTCAAGATGTTTTAGTCTGTTTCTAACTTTCTTTAATAAAGGACGGGCGTCATCTCTTGTCTTAATATTAGGATCGTTAATTAATATATCAGCTACCCATCTTGCTACACGTTCGTCCTTATTGATTTTCTCAGACCCGACTATTTCTCGCCACAAAGACCAAGAGCCCACTTTTTTGAGCTGCTCTAAAGAATATTCAGTCATTATATAGGCTAACCTAAAATCATTACGACCCAGGCTGAATTTCTTAATATGATCTGGGGTTTTTTCTTTACCGATGTCGTACATCATTACCCAAAAATACTTCCTTTCGTTTTCTTTAATATCAAATTTATCTAGGAGCTTCCTTATTAATTTTCCTATCTTATACCACCTTTCTAAAATATCCTTTATCTTTTTTTTGCTTAATTCTTCATATAGTCCCTCTAATTCTTTTTTGCTCTCAGAATAAATTTTGTCAGCACGTTTTTTTTCTTCTGTACTTAAAAATCCAGAATATGCCCTATATACAAAATTGCTACCTCTTTTGATTTTAATAGCCATAGGATTACTAATCTTGTGAAGACATGAATTCTCCTACTTTTTTCATTATAACAGGCAATATAGAGGAAGGGTCGATGTTCCTTTCTTTTGTTTTGAGTTGCTTGGAGATTTCTGGGAATAATTTCGATTTTTCTTGAGAAATATCTTCTGCCAGTACTTGATTAAATGCGACTATAATTCCAATTTCCATTAAGAAACTCCTAAACTCTTTTTCTTTTTCGACGGGCATTAATTTTTCAATATAAGGATGCTTTGTGTTGTATTCTATGACTAACGAGTCCTCTTCGGGTCTAGCTGTTATGTATCTAGTAAATTTTTCGTCCTCTATTGCCTCAAAGGATAAAAGTCCTTTTGAATCGGGTTCCTTTTCTACAGAAAAAGAAATTGATCTTTGAAATTCTAAACCTTTTTCTACCTTTCCTAATCTTTCGATTTCTAAGTCCGTATCTTTAAGCACGATTATCTTAGATCGAAAAGAGTAATCACCCTTAGGAAATTTTTTTTCTTCTATTAACAGCTCTGGCCATCCTTGTTCAAGATGGGATTTAGGTTCAAGGTGTATTTCCCCTTCGCGTATCATTCCCGCTACCATCTCTCCTTTGTTATTAACTATCCATGTTCGATGTAATAAAGGAAGAGAGACATTTAGTTCGTTGATAGCAGTAGACTGAGCCTGAATAGTCTCTCCAAAATTAACTCTTTTACTTCCTCCTGTGTCAAAATTAGAAAGAGAAACCCTTAAAGGAGAAGCTAGTGAGCGATGGTGTTTCTTTCTCTTAAGTCCCCCGATTGCTTCTCTAGAAAATCCTAAATTATTAAGATATTTATTAATTTTTTTAGCAATGTCTTCTTCTATCGCTCTATGAACAGTACGTCTCTTAGATAATTTGTTCTCTATAATTTTTACCTCTTTAGCAAATTCTCTAGTTTTAATCTTTACAATGTCTAATAATTTTTTAGCTGGATTACGTACCCAATCAAAACTTAGGTGTTCTACGTCCTCCAAATCGTACATCGCAGCTTCTAGTTTTTTATCCATTTCTACCCATCCATAAACCTTATTCATTCCCTCTTCATGGACAATCCTATTAGTTTCTCTTCTCTCAACAGCCATTCCTTTTCGTTGTATAGATATCCCCTGTATTCCCTCTGGTATTTCTCCTTCTGGATCATACACCAACATGATTCTCTTAATATTATAGCCCTTGTGTCTTAGGGAGAGATTAGGAAATTGTTTATTCTTTAGGGTTTTATTCTCTTGTAACTTCTTATCGTCGTACCAAGATAAAAGTTTGGCTTTTCTTTCCTTTTTGCCATCATCAACTTTAATATATGCACTCTTCTTTTTTATAATTTCCCACCAAGTTCTCTCAATAAAGCGTAGCATTAATCCTTTCTTGATAGCTTCAATTAAATCAGAACGGGGGCTTTCAATAAAAATTCTTGTACCTGGTTTTTTGAGAGGGTGGAGTTTCCGACTCATCTTTATTTTAATATATTTTTTTGCATGATCCGGTTCTAATTCTATATGAGCACCTTTGTCTTCCCCAATAAAAATGCTACCTGCTACGTACTTATTGTCCGTTCTCAAAGAATCAAAGTCGAATCTTAAGTCTTCCGAAGCGATTAAGAATAATGATTTTCCCCTACCTCGCTTACCTCCACTTTCGGGACCTTTAACACTATAATTAGAACTCATAAAATAAGCTAGGTTCTCTTCTTCTTTTTCTGATTGAAGAATATCTTTGAGTTCATCTTCTGTTTTCCAAATAGTACCAGTTAGGCCAGTGGTACCTACATCTTCTATTATTAAAAATTTTTTGTTGTTAAATTCCCTAATTTTAAATTCTATGCTCCAGCCTCTCCCCGACTTTTTATTCTTTCTAGCATCCCAGCTATTCTGTATAGCATCTTTTTGTAAAGCAGATGCTAACCAGTATTGACTATTTATTTTTGTTTTAGAAATTTTTCCTTGATAGCCATCTGCGATAGCTTCAAGGTTTCTTTTTTCGTTTGTGAGTTGTTGACCCTCGTACATATAGAATTTATAATTTAAATTTTTCTTCTTTAGGGAAGTGAAACTTAGCCTCCACTTCTCTTACCTTTGACTTTATTTCTGAAAATATTTTTTTTACTTCGGGCTTGGTGTAGGCATAAGCGCTTCTGTTTGCACAGTTGCCAAGCACTTTTAGCCTTTTTAAGACCTGATTTGTTCTGTAGGTAGCGAGCCTTTTGAATCTTTTTCTTTTTTCTTGATGTGTAGCCATTTTTTAATTAAATTATTTTTAATATAAATAGACTATTACTTTAGTAAGGATATCATATCCTTACTTTTTTGTCAATATTTTATTTCAAAAATTTCTTTTTAAAATACCGCAAAAAAAGGAGGCTTCTTTTCTGTTTGTGTTATCATTTATCCTAATTTAAAGTAAATAAAACCTATAGCAAATATCTACTGTTTTGGCCTGGACTTGTTACCCAGATTCTGTCATCCCTGTACCTAGGATCCCTTATTATAAGACTAAGCACCTATCCCTTACATATATGACAAACGCTACTCTACAGAAAAATAAAAATGGAACGGAGCAGATCCAGGCACCTCCTGTCCGTTATTGCCTCTACGCCAGAAAATCAACAGAAAGCGATGAAAAGCAAGCCCTTTCCATTGAATCCCAAATCAAAGAAATGTTCAAGATAGCAGAGAAAAAGGGTTTAAATGTAGTAGAGATCAAAAAAGAGAGTCATTCAGCTAAAGATTCTGGAGAGAGGCCTATCTTTAACCAGATGATAAAAGAGATCAAACAGGGGAAGTTTGATGGAATTTTATCCTGGCATCCTGATAGATTAAGCAGGAATGCCGGCGACCTAGAGAAAATAGTGGATTTGATGGACAGCGCGGCACTCAGAGAGATAAGGACCTATCGCCAACAATTTACTGATTCTCCTAGCCAGAAATTCTTGCTGATGATCTTGGGAAGCCAGGCCAAACTGGAGAATGACAACAAGAGCGTTAACGTTAAAAGAGGATTAAGAGCTAAAGTAGAAAAGGGACTCTGGGTAGGAGTCCCTCCTACCGGATATTTAAAAGATAAAAGGAGGGACAGAAAAGGACACTTGTTAGTAGATCCTAAAAGAGCTCCTGTTATAAGAAAGATGTTTAAAAAAGTAGGCAATGAACACTGGACAGGCAGAGATATCTATGATTGGTTAAAAAAGATTGATTTTAGAACCAAAAACAACAAACACCTTTCTTTGAGCAATATCTACCTTATCTTAAAAAGGTCTTTTTATAGCGGAACCTTTGAATACCCTAAAGGAAGCGGTAATTGGTACAAAGGACAGCACAAACCCATCATCTCAGAAGAACTCTTCAATAGAGCTCAGGAAAGAATCCATAGAAACAATATTGAAAGAAGCAGAACAAAAGAGTTTGCCTTCACCAAGCTTATCAAATGTGGGCTCTGCGGCTCTGGCATCACAGCAGATGAGAAGTTTAAAACACTAAAAGATGGAACCAAAAGAAGATATGTCTATTATGGCTGTACTAAAAGCAAAGACATCCACTGCAAATGCGGCTACATTAGAGAAAAAGACTTGATTAAGCAACTATTAAAGATTATAGATAAGGTTGACTTAGATGAGCTGGGAATGAAAGAAAAGATCAAAAAAGAAGTGGAAAGATATAAGAAATTTAGGCACGGAGTATTAGGAATTGAAGATAAAGAAAAACCTCAAAATAAAATAAGTCCAAAGGATTATGCTAAATATCTTTTGAAAGAAGGTTCAATTATAGAAAAGAGAGAGTTACTTTCTAATTTAAAGAGTAGGCTAATCCTAAGAAACAAAAAAGTTTATCTGGAAAATAATATTAGAATTTCCTTTTTATAAATTTTCAATGCCTCTCGGTCTCTCGAAATAATCACAAAAGAAGATCATACTTGGTTTTAACCCAAGGTTTCTTGGGGCTTATTTATTTTTTAAAAAGTTTTGGGAAATAATGTATATTAATGTCTTCCGTTCCTCTCGAATCCTTCCATGTAAATTTTGAAGGGTCAAACTTCCATTCCTCTTCGTCTATACTAAATTTAAGATTCTTATCTAGGAGGGGTGCATATGAAATTTTTGTAGTGCCTGTGATTTCTTTAATGTCGCGTAGCCCTTTCTTTAACTTTTCTTCGTCTAAGTCTACTTGTTGGGGATCTTTTTTATTAAATATAGTTTTATATAAAATATTATAGCCGTCATGTCCCTTTAAACTTTCACCTGGATTCATTCGCCAACTATTCCGAAAGACTTCTTCTTTTTTGGAGTTGTTACCATTTGTATATTTTATTCCTGAAACTATTTTAATCCAAAAGTAAATTGGAAATTTAGAATTATTCTTTACCAATAAATATGTTTTAAGTTTCTCTTTAGCGGTTAGCTCTCTTTGATTTTGCTCTTTAGCGTGCTGGGTTTTACCAGACATAAGCGCAAAACCTACGCTTGGCATGTGTTCATATCTTGCTAGTAATTGATTTATTTTATACTGATAACAAGCGATTAATAAAGCTCCTATTGCCGTCATGGCTTCAAGAAGCAAATACCAATTTGTTTTTTCTAGTTCGCTATAAGAGGAAAAATTTAATTGGGATCCAAATACCATCCAAATCCAAATGGCAGTTAGAACAAACAATATTATGAATTCAAGCCATCTATTATTTTCTCCATAAATAACTTTTGCAAAAAATATGTTCACTAAAAAACAAAGATAGAAATAAATAAAGGTTAAAAAGGCATGATTTATATATTCTATTCTATAGATTAGCGAGTAAACAATAAGTATAAGAGTTGCGAGAGCTAAAACTAAAAATTGATTTTTAACGATTTCTTTTGGTATGCTTTCAATCTTCATGGTGAAGTTATTTAAGCTAATGCGATATTGCGAGCTTATACCAAGTCTCAAAGTGCCACCAAAATAGGATTCGAACCCCTCTCGGTCTTTTCTCGAACTCGTCGCAAGGTTGCTGCCGCGCTAGGACTCGAACCCCTCTCGGTCGCCCTAGCAGGGTAGGCTTATCGGTCTCTTGAAATGAGCTCAAGGTTGCTGCCGGGCTAGGATTCGAACCTAGACTGAGGGCTTCAAAGGCCCCTGTCCTACCATTAGACGACCCGGCAAAGTATTTTTATTAAAGCATTTTTTAACCCAAAAATCAACCTTTTTTGGGTAAAAAAATAAGTTTTGTGTTATAATCAAACAATAATTTATTTAAAGCAAACAACTATGATTTTTAGTTTACCCCAAGAACTTCTTTTAGTCAGGTTGAGCCAAAACAGCATCCAAGATTATTTTAAGGCCCTGACTGCCTTTGTGGTGACTTTCACCATTATGAAATTCATTGAGTACTTTTTACTCAAGAGGATGGAAAAATGGATCGGAAAGACCAAGACCAAGGTAGATGACTTTCTCATCCAGAGCTTTACTGCCATGGGAGAAGGCTTTTACTTCCTTCTTGCCCTGAATGCAGGGCTACAGTTCATTGTGGTTCCAGAATGGATGAGGAATGCAGTTTACTATGCAACCCTTATTGGTTTTGTTTATTACGTTGCAAAGGCCCTTCAAAAGGTAGTGGAATATCTCATTAAAAAATCTGCTCAAGAGAAAGACAGAGACGTTGATTCTTCTTTGATTAATATCTTGACTAATTTAGTGACAGTTTTCTTGTGGATAATAGCAGTGCTCTTGATCCTTTCTAATCTCGGCTACAATATTTCAAGTTTGCTGACCGGCCTGGGAGTCGGAGGTATTGCTGTAGGTTTTGCCCTCCAGAGTATTCTAGAAGATCTTTTCAGTGCCTTTTCCATTTATTTTGACAAACCATTTAAAACCGGAGACACTATTGTGTTCGGAGAAGACAGAGGTAAAGTGAGAAAGATAGGCATTAAATCAACCAGGGTCAAGACATTAAAAGGTGACGAGCTCATTGTTCCCAACAAGGAGCTAACGAGCTCTGTGGTTCACAACTACAGAAGGATGGAAAAAAGAAGGGTTGCCTTCACTTTAGGTGTTGGGTGCGATACTTCTGTGGAACAGTTAAGGAAAATTCCTGATATGACCAAGAATATTATAAACAACGTGAACCTAGCCAGTTTTGACCGGGCTCATTTTGTGGAATTTGGAGACTTTTCCTTTAATTTCTATGTTATTTATTATATTGACTCTCCTGATTTCAGGACCTACAGACAGATTCAACACGAAATAAATCTGGGCATCTTGGATAAATTCAACAAGGAAAACATTGCCATCCCCTATCCTACCCAATCTGTTCTTGTGAAGCGCTCTTCAGGAGAAATTTAGAACTTCTCCACCAAGGTCGTAAGGATTTAACCAAAAATATTTAATATGCCTCTGCAAATGATCATTATTGTGCTGGTAGACCTGGTAGCAGGCCTGGCTCCGGTTCTTGTTTTTCTGAGATTGCAAGAATCTATTCAAAAGAGAAAACGGAGAAAAGATCAGTTCAGATATCTTTCTTGCTTTGTGGGGCTTTACGGAGTGTTGCGTCTCTTGGCAGCTTTAAGAGGCGCTTTTGTTTTTATCGGTAGACAGCAGGACCTTGGTATGCTGGTCTGGAATTGGGGCACTGGTCCCCTCACCTATTTGCACTTGGTTCCCCTGACTGTCTTTTACGGCATGAGTTTTTTTCCCCGGAAAAAAAGCTGGCGAAACCTATACATTGAGTTTATCCTCCTTTTCGTGGCTATTACAGTTGTCACGCATTTTGCCTACCCCAGCACTCCAGGGGAAATAACATCTTGGGGCACGCGACCTGAACCCCACCCCATTACAGAGAAACTCTTTGTCTTTACTATTTTTCTCCCGTTAACCCTTTCTTGTATAGTAGATCTGATCAGAAGGCTGAGGAGATGGATGAAAAACAAAGCTTTAGTAGACAAACAATTAATCTGGGTTAATGCTGGAATTCTAATCTATTCTTTTTCTGGGTTCTTTGACGCTTTAGCTATTGCTAAAGGCTGGGCTTTTCTGGCCGCTAGAATTGGGATAATGGTTTCAGCTCTTATAATATACGTGGGAGCTACGTGGGAATTGGAATAAATATCTAAAAAACCAAAAACCCCCTTCAAAGGGGTTTTTTAATTTTAAAATATTTTCAGTCTTCTTCGCAGACTTCAACTACGGCCAATTCCAGGGGAAGCTGGGCAATGGGAGAATACCTCATTTTATTTTGAGCTCCGAGGAATTCGTCAATGATTTCTCTCAAATCTTCCTGGGAAAATGATTCAGTCTGTTTTTGTAGTCTTTGGGTTTCTTCTTTAGTCAACCCTGCCAAATATCGTTCTGAAAACTTCTGGGTGAGTTTCTCTCCCATGATTTTTACAATCAAGGCCTTTCTTAAATAATCCACCAGAGTATTGGCAAATTCTTCCATGTCCATTCCTTTTTGGGAAACTTGGTTTAAATAATCTATGGCTTCAAAAGTCTTTTTTTCAGCAATAAAGTCAACTAGCTTGCTGACCAGTTCTATCTCTACCAAGCCAAGGAGGCTTTTAACATCTTCTGCAGTGACTTTTTTGCCAGAGTCTTTATAAAAGGTAGCCACCTGGTTGAGCAGGCTTTCTGCGTCCCTGATCGCTCCCTGGGCATAGATTGCAATCAGTTCCATGGCAGGTTTTTCAATATTAATGCCTTCTTTTTCACAAATTATTTTGATTTTTTTAATAATGTCTGGCACGGTCAACTTGCGGAAGTCAAAACGTTGGCACCTGGAAATAATAGTAGGAATCATTTTATGGACTTCTGTGGTGGCTAAAACAAAAATGGCGTGCCCTGGGGGTTCTTCTAGGGTTTTCAAGAGAGCATTAGAAGCTTCCTTGGTCAACTGGTGAGACTCGTCAATGATGAAAACCTTATAATTTGACTTGGTCGGTGAAAACCTGATCCCGTCTTTCAATTCTCTGATGTCGTCGATCCCGCGGTGGGAAGCTGCATCGATTTCAATCAAATCCATTGCCCTGCCCTCTGAAATTTCGATACAGGAAGAGCACTTGTTGCAAGGCTCAAATTCCCCCTCTTTCCGATTTTGGCAGTTCATTGATTTTGCCAACAGCCTGGCCAGGGTTGTCTTCCCTGTTCCCCGGGGTCCGGAAAACAAATAAGCATGGGAAACCATGCCTCGAGAAATCGCATTAGTCAGGGTTTTAACAATATGTTCCTGATTAATGAATTCCTCGAAAGTCTGAGGACGATATTTTCGGTAGAGAACTAAGGACATTATTTCTTAAACACCACGAATTTGTATCCTAAAAAATTCCAAGCAAATCCAACAATAGCAGCCACAATTCCACCAATACTGGCCCAAACCTGAGGATTAATTCCAAATTGAGGACCAATAACATTAACCACGATGGAAGCGGCTACCACGTTAATCATCAGTCCCACAAAGGTAACTACAAAAAATTGGGCAAATTCTTTTTGCACTCCCTTCATCTCTTTTTTCTCAAAAGCTAAAAACTTATTAGCCCAGTACTTGGCAAAGGTGGCACCCAAAAATGAAATTCCCTTAAACACACTAAAGGCCAACCCCTGGCTCGTGTTAAAAAGAGAAATCAAAAGATTCAAGATACTTAGGTCCAAGAGCGTAGCTGAAGCTCCGATCAGTAAGAACTTTCCGAGCTGGAAAACAAAGGGAAACTTCTTTCCTATCAGAAAGGTTACTCCCAATCCTATGATTGCCAAAATAGGCAGGGAAACGAACAAAATAATATTTAAAAGGTCAACGTCAACACCTAAGATGTTGTCTACTTCGGAACTTTTAATCATGCCCATTAAAAACCAGGCCAATACCAGGCCGGTTACAAAGGCAAGTATAATATCTGCTTTTTTCATATAGAATATTTTATCATGAAGACGACAAAAATGAAAGAATCCACACCTCTTGACACTGAATTATTTTTCTACTATCCTTAAAATCAGATTTATGAAAAACCAAATCTTCCAATTAATGGCTTGCTGCTGTGACTGCGCTTGCTCTCTAAGAGGAAGGGGATTTGGTTTATCATAAATCCAATAGTCACCAGATAATAAAGCTAACCAGACCAACCCCTTCTCAAAGGGGCGTTTCTTTTTTTATGGATATTCTAGATAAAATAGGCAACACGCCGCTCGTGGAAATCAAAAACTTCAATCTTCCAGAAAAGGTAAGAATCTTTGCTAAATTGGAAGGGCACAATCCCTCAGGTTCGGTTAAAGACCGGATTGCCTTAGCTATGATCAAGGACGCAGAAAAACAAGGAACCTTAAAGAAAGACACAACCATTATTGAGCCCTCCAGCGGCAACACTGGTATCAGCTTGGCTATGATTGGTGCCAGCCGGGGATACAAGGTAAAGATTGTGATGCCAGAATCAGTCAGCACAGAAAGGAGAAAAATCCTCAAACTTTTAGGAGCTAAAATTATTCTAGTGAAGAAGGAAGACTGGCGGGATGCTGCCATCAAGTTTACAAAAAAGATCTTAAATGAAAACAAGGGATGGGTAATGCTGAATCAATACGAGAATGGTGAAAACGCCAAAATTCACTACCAGACCACAGGAAAGGAAATAGTGAAACAAATGAACGGAAAGGCAATAAATGTCTTGGTAGCTGGTATTGGTACTGGAGGCACGATCTCCGGGACAGGCAAAAGAATTAAAGAAAGCTTTCCTGGAGCTAAAATTATTGGGTTGCAACCAAAATTAGACTCTGATATCCAAGGATTAAAATCATTGAAGGAGGGATATGTTCCTCCGGTCCTTAATCAGAAAATAGTAGACAAAATAGTAGAGATTAGAGCTAAGGAGGCTCTACAAACAAGCAAAAGACTAGCCAGAAAAGAAGGGATCATGGCAGGCCAGAGTTCAGGTGGCGCATTATATGTTGCTCTTGGAGAAGCTAAAAGAGTGAAAAAAGGAAACATCGTGGTTGTCTTTCCAGATCGGGCAGAAAAATATATGAGTACTGCTCTTTTTCAATAAAAAAATAGAGAGGGGATACTCTCTACTGATTAAGAATTGAGATTTCATGATATCTTTTCCGCAGGGTAGCTTCAGTAGTCTTAGAAGCTTTGGCAACTTCTTCTTGGGTTTTTCTGTATTCAGTATCCAGACACGCAAAATAGATAGCTCCTCCAACTATTCCTCTCGGATCTTTTCCTGTTGGCAGACCATTGGATAGGTATTTTTTAACCAAACGACGAATGCTTGGCTCCATCTCTGACGGAAGGCCGAGATCGCTCATAATCTGCGGCAAGAGATTTACTGGAGGAACAGGGTTCAAGTCAATCTTTAAGTGGTTCGCAATGAGCTTATAGTGACGTCTTATACTTTTTTTCTTCAGTTGGCATTTTTCTGAGATTTCGCTAAGGGAACGGTGGTACCCTCTTACTTTATAAGATAAATAGATCACAGCTGCAGAGGTACATTCGAAACTCCTTCCTCTCATAAGATCTTTACGCAGAAATTTCCTCATCATGATTGCCGCTTCTTCCCTTATTTCGTCTGGAACCTGAAGATTAGAACAAAATCGTTTCAGAATGGGCAGGCCTCTTCCCGGTCCCGCCTTTGCCGATGTCGCGCGATAATCCCACTTCCTCATTCTGTAGATTTCTCCACTCTTTCTAGGAGTAAGCTTCTTTTTATAAAAATCCTCTTTCTTTTTAGGGATGAGGGAGCCTAATCCTTTATTAGAGTCGATCATGCTTTCGGCTCCTCCCCTGTGATATCGTTCAGGGTGTCTGACTGAATGATCTATTGCTTTGCTCCTTATAACCAGTCCGCAGTTTTGGCAAGTAACCTCTCCTCGTGTAATATCCAAAATGGAATAACTAGAGCCGCATTCAGGGCACACCTCAGCACTTTCTTTAATAATAACTCCCATTATTAGCATCACCTCTTTTTAACTTACTGATTTGGATTATATAATACGTTTTTCATTTCTGTCAAAACAGGTGAAAATTATCCGAAAATCAATTATAATAATATAATTTAACTAAAAATTATGGCTCAAAATAAGCTAAAACTTTATAACACTCTCACTCGGGAAAAAGAAACTTTTAATCCTAGAGAAAAAGGCGAAATTAATATCTTTGTATGTGGCCCGACTGTTTATGATTATTCTCATATTGGTCACGCTAGAACCTATATCTCTTTTGACGTGATCGTCAAATACCTCCGAAGGAAAGGCTTTGATGTTTTTTATCTACAGAACATCACGGACGTAGACGACAAAATAATTAAAAGGTCTCGAGAAAGAAAAATGCCCTGGAATGAGCTAGCTATAAAATTCGAGAAAGAGTATTTAAAAGACATGGAGACATTAAAAGTGGATAGCGTGAATAGATACGCCAGGGCAACCGATCACATACCAGAAATTATTTCTCAAGTAGAAAGGCTCCTTGAGAAAGGGTTTGCATACCACATCGAAGATGGCATCTACTATGATATAAGCCAATTCAAAGATTATGGTAAGCTTTCTGGGAGAACTGCTCAGATGGCAGAAGATGCCGTTTCTAGGATTGACGAAGGCAAAGAAAAAAGAAGCAAAGGGGATTTTTGCCTCTGGAAATTTTCCAAACCTCATGAGCCAAAATGGGAGAGCCCTTGGGGACTAGGACGTCCCGGATGGCACATAGAAGACACAGCTATTACTGAAAAATTCTTTGGTCCTCAATACGATATTCATGGGGGCGCCAGAGACTTAATCTTCCCTCACCATGAAGCTGAAATAAGTCAGATGGAGGCTATCTCTGGGAAAGAACCTCTAGTGAGATACTGGGTTCATACCGGATTTTTAACCATAGAAGGAAGAAAAATGTCAAAGTCTTTGGGTAATTTCATAACTATCCGAGATTTTCTTGATGATCACTCTCCTAACGTATTAAGACTTTTAGTAGCCAAGACTCACTATCGTTCTCCAGTAGATTTTAGTAAAAAACTGATTTCTCAGGTCAAGCAGGAGATGAAAAGGATTAATGAATTTTCCTCCAAGGTATACTCTATTAGTGAGAAAAATTCTCTAATCGCAGGGCGAGGACAAGAAATAACTTCTAAGATGGTTATTGATGCAAAAGAAAAATTTGAAGAAGCAATGGATGATGATTTTAATACGCCGGTGGCAATTGCTTCCCTTTTCGACCTCATAAACCAGGGGAACAAACTCATAGCTTCCGGAAAAATAACAAATCAACAAGTAAGCGATATCCTCAATTTCTTGGAAGAGGTGGAAAGTGTTTTCAGTTTGGGTCTAAGCGAGAAAAAAGAAATAAAAATTCCTCAAAAAGTAAGGAATTTAATAAAACAAAGAGAAGAATATAGAGAGGAAGAAAAGTGGGAAAAAGCAGACGAGGTAAGAAAACAAATAGAAGAGTTGGGTTTTCTGATCAAAGATACCTCATCTGGGCCAGAAATATCAAGGAAAGATTGATTACTCCTCTTCGTCCTCTTTAATCTTTAGAAGTTTTAAAATATCTTTGTCCGCAATCTCGTTTGCCTTGTCCATGATATCCTGAAAAGAGATTTTTGATTTCTTCTCTTTCTTTTTTTCTTCTTTTGCCATTTCGTAAAATTCCAACACCTGGTCAGCTACTGAAGACCAGGAATAAAATCTCGCTTCTTCAATTGCTTTCTTTCCTATTTCTTTTCTTAGCTCTGGAGCTTTAATCAGGGCTTCTATCTTTTCACTCAGAGTTTTATGGTCTTTTGGTGGGGCAAGGAATGGCTCAATGCAAGTTCCTCTGAGGAGGTCAGCATAACCCTGATTAGCAAAGGCCACTACTGGCGTGCCACAAGCCATAGCCTCTAAATTCACCAGGCCGAAACTCTCCCCGAAAATAGCAGGGCTGACAAAGATGTCAGCAGTTTTGTAATAAGAGGCGACTCCTTCTTCCACCTCTCCTTCGAAAACCACCTCCCGGAGGTTGTGTTTTTTTACATATTTCCGGCATTTTTCCTCCTCTGGTCCCTCTCCCACTATTATTAACCTCAAATCAGAGAATTTCTCTTGCAGGATTTTATAGGATTTGAGCAAGTAAATGAGACCCTTCCTTTCCTCAATCCTTCCCACAAAGAGAATGTTTGTCTTATTGTCTGAAAATCTTTCCAATTCAGGGACTTGGGGATTGAATTTTTCAATATCAATCCCGTTAGGAATAATTACCTTAGGGCCGTCATAGTTCTTAAAGTATTCCAGGATCAAAGGTGAAACTCCGATGATTCCGTCTATCTTCCACTGACAGATCCTTTCTGCCAAATAAAAAAACCTGGGGAATTTTTCTAAAAACTTGCTTCCCTGGAGATTGGCATGGAAGGTAAGAATGTTGAGAGTGTCTGAGACAGCGGGGCTTAAGAGGATCTGGAGGGCTGAAGGAAATCCGAAATTATGGAAGTGAAGAACGTCAAAGTTTTCTTCTTTGAGAGTATTTTCAAGGGCAACGGGATTGAAATTAACATTAAAGTCTGCCTGGCTGCCGCTGAACTTCATAGGAAAAGATGTTCCCAAAAGAACGATATCCTTTCCATAGTCTTCGGATTGTTTTCTGCGAGGGACAATGATTTTAGTTTCAATTCCCCTTTTCTTGAACTGCTTGAACAGGCCCATGATGTGCCTCTTCACTCCTCCGGGATGGATGAAAGAATGGAAAGAAACAATGCCGACTTTCATAAAATTTGTTTCAAAAAGAGTTTTTGACAACTGGATAAAATTTTATCAGAAATACTATTTCTTGCCAACCAGTTACCCCTATGTTAAATTAATTTTAGAGTATGAAAAACAAAATGCCAGACAAATTGCCTCCTCAGTCTATTGAAGCTGAACAGAGTGTTTTGGGATGTCTCATGCTGGATAAATCAGCTATTGCCAAAGTAGCTGATTTGTTATCTCCAGAAGACTTTTACAGAAAGGAGCACCAGGACGTTTACAGGGTATGCATGGAACTGTTTGAAAAGAGCATTCCCATTGACTTGCTTTCCGTAGCTAACCGCTTAAAAGAAAAAGAATTGCTCAAGGAAGCTGGAGGAAACAGCTACCTTACAGAATTGATTAATTCTGTCCCGACTTCCCGCCATGTTCAGAACTATGCCCAGATTGTTTATCACAAGAGGGTGTTGAGAGACTTAATAGATGCTTCCCAAGACATTGCCGAGTTAGGATATAAGGAATCAGAAGACCTTCAGAGTCTTTTGGACAAGGCGGAGCAGAGAATCTTTAAGATTGGACAAAAAGGATTAGCCCAGGATTTTGTAAGAGTTAAAGACACCCTTGAAGAGGCTTTCAAGAGGATTGACGACCTTTCCAAAAACAAGACAGGCATCAGGGGTGTGCCCACTGGATTTCCTAATCTGGACGATATCCTAGCCGGTTTTCAGAGTTCAGATCTGATAATCCTGGCTGCTCGTCCTTCATTTGGAAAAAGTGCCTTAGCTCTAAACTTTGCTGCCAATATTGCATCCCAACAAAAGATACCTGTTGGTATTTTTTCTTTAGAAATGTCAAAACATCAGATTGTTGATCGTTTGATTGCCACTTTTGCAGGCGTTGACCTTTGGAGATTAAGAACCGGGCGTCTTTCTAGTCAAGGAGATGACGATGATTTTGCCCGCATCCAACACGCATTGGGGGTGCTTTCAGAGCTTCCCATTTACATTGACGACACCTTTTCTTCCACTGTTCTCCAGATGAAGGCCATGTCCAGACGTCTGAAAGCAGAAAACGGCTTGGGAATGATTGTGGTTGACTATCTGCAGCTGATGCAGCCCTTGAATCCTGATGCTAGCCCCGTTCAACAGGTCTCAGAAAACTCCAGAGCCCTAAAAGGATTGGCCAGGGAGCTGGACGTGCCGGTATTGGTGGTTTCCCAACTTTCCAGAGCCGTGGAAAAGAGAATTCCTCAGATACCCCGGCTTTCCGACCTCAGGCAGAGCGGCACCATTGAGCAGGATGCAGACGTGGTTCTTTTTATCTACAGGGAAGACCGCTATCGTGAAAATACAGACCGCAAGAATATAGCAGATATTCTGATAGCAAAGCACAGAAACGGCCCTATTGGCCGTGTGGAACTCTATTTTGATGAAAGGAGGGTTTCTTTCAGGAGTATTGATAAAAACCTGGACGAGGAAGATTATTTCTAACATGAACTATCCCCCACCCATTCAGAAACTGATCGAACAATTCAGAAAGTTCCCTACTGTCGGACCGAGAACAGCTGCCCGCTTTGTTTTTCATTTGCTGGAAGCAGAAGAAAAAGAAGTCAAGGAATTGGTAAAATCTATCTCCGACCTGAAAAAGGAAATAGAAACTTGCCCCTTGTGTCTAAAGTCTTTTCAGCCCTCTTCCAAACAGGAACTCTGCAAGATTTGTTCTGATCCCAGGCGCAGCAAAAGTCAATTGTGTGTTGTAGAAAAGGAAACCGACCTGCTGGCCTTGGAAAAAACAGGCCGGTACAAAGGGCTTTACTTTGTCTTGGGCGGGGTAATATCTGGATTGAGAAAAAAAGATCTGGAAAACATCAAGAGCCAGGAACTGAAAAAAAGAATCAAAGACCATCCTGAGATCAAGGAAATCATTATTGCTACAAATGCCACCAGCGAAGGAAGGACAACTGCATTATACCTCAGGAGGCTGCTCGCTCCCTTTAAAAAGAAAATTACCCGTCTGGGACAAGGGTTGCCTGTGGGCGGGGAGCTGGAATACGCGGACGAGGAAACCCTGTCCTCTGCTCTGGAAGGACGAAAATAAAAACTCAACAATCAGTTGATTGTTGAGTAGTCAGAGAATTAAAGCCTTCAACTATTTTTTAATATCAATCTTTTCAATTTCTACTTCTGTGAAGGGCTGTCGGTGGCCCTTTTTTACGTGGTATCTTTTACTGGCTTGGTATTTGAAAACAACTACCTTCTTCCTCTTGCCCTGGGCTAAAACCTTTCCCTTTATTTGGGCTTTTTTGACCTGAGGAGTCCCGATCTCTGTCTTCTTTCCCTTTTTCACCAATAAGACCTGGTCAAAAATTACCTCTTCTCCTTCTTTTTCCTCCAGCTTCTCTATTTTTATTTTTTCTCCCGGGGATACAAGATATTGCTTTCCTCCGGTTTTAATGATTGCAAAATCCATAAGTTTATTAATTTATTCTTTTTTTTCTTTTGGTTCTTCAAGCTGGTTATCTTCTTTTTTGGTTTCAATGATTTGAAGTTCGTTTACAGAGCCCTTGATGCGATTTATCATCTGGCGGTATTCTGTGTAGGCGTTAGATATCATGGTGTTGCCCCTCGCTATCTTGTTTTCCAGGACGTCTTCCATTTCTCCAAGGTTCCTGGTGATGTTCTTGAGGTGGTTCTGAAGATTTTCAAGATCAATGGACACGGAATACTGCAGATGGAGACGGTACATGTAGAGCAATAAAGGCAGAACCATGGAGTATGGCATTAAGATAACATCTTCTTCTCTTGCTTTCAAGGGGGCTTCCCTGCAGACACTGTAAACAGAGTCGGGAACCGCAGCAATTGCTTGAGACCAGGTAACGTTGGGATCAATATACTGTTTGACTTCCTTGATCCTTTTAATGGTTTCCTTTTCTATTTCAGAAACGATTTCGTTTCTTTTTTCTGGATCCTTTTCTTTTTCTAACTTCAGGAGTAGCTTTCCGGCTGGCCACTTAGAATCAATCGGAAGCCTCTTGTTGTTGGGCAGAATAAGGGCAAATTCTACGGTCTTCCCTTTGACATTAAAGTTGGTTTCAATCATCTCCGGTGGCAATTTTTTAAAGGTTTCTCTCAATATTTTCTCTCCGGTCATGCCTTTGGCTGAGGTGCCAGCAATAATCTGATCCACTCTTTTGATTCTTTCTATAAATTCTTCTTCCTTTTCTCTTCTGACCTGTTCTGCGGTTTTTAATTCTTCCAGGATTCCTTTGGTCTTTTCAATTCCGTCTTTCAGGTTTCCTTGGAGCTGGGTCCCGATCAGCAGTTCTTTCCTGATGTCCCGGATGTCTTCTGCCTGCTGGGTGTTGATCTGTTTCTGTTCTCCTAAGCGTTCGCTGATAACGGATAGCTGGGACAACAGTTCCTGGTTTGGTGCTCCCTGTTTTCTTTGGATAAAAAAGGACACTACAATACCCGCTAAAACTCCTAACAAAATAAAAAAAACCTCGTTCATTCCTATATCTTAATCAATTAGGACCTTGCCGTCAACAAAGTATTTTAAAAGGGAATTTCAGTAAGAAGGAATAAAAAATATATTCCTAGGAGAAAAAAAGCTTCCTTTTTAGTTATCTTCCGGTCAGTGGTGGAAAACACCACAAAAAACAGGCAGGTAGCTACTGTGAAGATAAACCCCCTCACATAAGGGGAAAAGTTGGTGATTACCAAAGGGGAAATGATCGAGGAGATACCAAGCACAAAGGTTGAATTTATTACTACAGACCCCATTACGTCTCCCAGAATCATGCTTTCTTGGTTCATGGTAATGGAACGGATGCCGAAAGTTAGTTCGGGCAAGGAAGTTCCAATGGAGACCAATATCGCACCCAGCACCACCAAAGAGACGTCAAAAGAGGAGGCGAGGCGGAGAGCAGAAATCACAATCCCTTCTGAACTAAGCAAAAGCACAATCACGCCCAGGAAAAAAGAAAGCAGGCTTTGTAAGAACACTTTGAAATGGATCCAGTTTGTACTGAAATGATTAAAAACTTGGCTGAATCTATCTTCTTCAGAAATCAGACGTTCGAAATAAAAGAGCAGGGCAAGCAGTAAAAGAATACCGTCTGACCGGGAAACATACCCGTCAGACATCAGCAAGAGAGGAAGCAGTCCATAAATGCCCGCATAGCTACTTGACCTCTGAAGAGTTTTCCCTCTGAATTTCAGCTCTCTTTTGGAGAGAATTGTCGCCAGGCCCACGACTAAGGTGAGGGCAGCAATGTTGGAACCAATAACCATTCCGAAAGACAATTCTGGCTGGTGGTGGAAAGCAGAAGAGACACCAACAAAGATTTCCGGGAGAGAGGTAGAAAGCGCCATCAAGATTGAAGATACAACAAACTTCTTCCATTTCAAGAATCTAGCAACCTGGATCAGGGACCTTAAGACCCAGACCCCGGACCGCACCAGAACCACACAAGAAACAAGAAACAGTATGATATAGAACCAAGTCATGTTTATTTAAGAAACTGTATTATTTCTAGGACCAGACCGACCACAAAGATGAGGGCAAAGGGAGTGGTGATCAGCCAAGCGTAATTCTTACCCTTGTCCTTCAAGTATTTATTATACATTACTAGGATCAATATTCCATCCAAGCCCAGCATGATCCCTCCTCCCAGACTAATTACAGTAATGAAGCTTTTCAATCCGAGGAGGAAAATAATCAAAGGAGGAAAGCAGGTCAGGGCCCAGGCAGCAATGTTACCCATTCCTAAATCGTAACGGAAGATCCTCTTTAAGGTCAAACCCAGAGAGATAAAGGAAGTGAAGGTAGTGATTACCCCTAGGGCCAGGGTCAGCACAACCAGGTCCGTACTCAAAAACTCCTTCAACCCAGTCAGGGCAGATTCTGTAGTGGCAGGTCCAGTAATCCCCAGGATCAGGTAGATAAAAAACAGATATATGACAACCGGTACAATGGTAGCGGCAGGAATGATAAACTTTAAAAGTTTTTTATCCTCATTGAGCATTTCTTCTACTTCTGGAATCAAGGCAGCGCCCCACAGAGAAAAGAGGACAGCACCATAAGGGAGGAAAAAATTGGAAAGATGGATGTCGTTGAAAGAAGACAGGAAATACTCCGGGTTTATAAGGGGGCCGGATTTGGTAAAGATTACCAAAAGGACCCAGAAAAAGGAAACTACTCCCAAGAACTCAATCTGGGCAATTACTTTGATCCCGAACAAGATCAAGAGGGCTCCGATTAAAAAATAAGCAACAGTGTAAAATAGAGGATTTTGGATGCCGAGATAGGGAGAAAGCAATGTTCCCATAAACTCTCCTCCGACAATTAGGTAGGCCAGGATGGCTCCAAAAGTACCGAGAATTGAGGTGAAGGTAGCCACTCTCTTCCCCCACTTACCCAGATAAAACTGGGCAAATCCAGGCAGTCTTTTAAAGTCAGGCGTAGCGAGAGCCAACTCGCCAAAGAACAGCTGGACAATAGTAACTAGCAAGCCCAAGACGCAAAAATATCCGACAATTAGCCAGAAGCTGGTCTTGGCTGCCAGATAAGGTAGAGAAAAGATACCCACACCGATTGCTGTTCCAGCAATCGTAGCTATGGAATAGATGATTTTGGTTAGTTTAGACATATTTTTTAGTTATAAAGTACCATTTAGCGATTTCAATAAAGATTATTTTTATTAATGCTAGACCGACTATTAATGTCCAATCTGTTAAACTTAAAGGAACGGTATTGAGGAATGTCTGCAAAAAAGGACTGTAAATGGCAATCAAGAGGCTGAAAATACCAATGGCTACGGCTGCCACCAATAATTTATTAGAGAAGATGTTGATATGCCAGAGGTTTCTTTTAAGGTTCTTGCATGAAAAAACATAAAAGAGGGAATCCATGGACAAGCAGGCAAAGATCATGGTCTGGATGTGGAGATGGTTCCTGTCCTTACTGAGCAGCCAGAAGAATAAACCCAGTAGAACAAGATCTGTAAAAAGGCCGATAATAAAGATGATAACCTTCATTTCCTCTGTTAAGAGTGGTGTTTTCTGGCCCGTAGGTTTTCTTTTCATGAGACCTTTTTCTTTTGGTTCAAAAGCTAAGGCCAGATCTGGAAGCCCATCTTCTATCAGGTTCACCCATAGGATTTGGACTGCCTGGATGGGCAAGAGCCAGGGAATCTTCAAAAACCAACAGATGAAGATAGAGCCACCGATCAGGATAACTTCTGTGAAGCTGTCTGAGAGGAGATAGGTGATAACCTTTCTTATATTATCAAGTATGGCCCTCCCCTCTTTTACAGCTTCCACAATAATTGAGAAGCTGTCATTCATGAGGATTAAGTCAGCGGTCTCTTTGGCCACTTCTGTGCCCGAACCTAGAGCTACCCCAATGTCTGCTTTTTTTAGGGCTGGTGCGTCATTGATCCCGTCGCCAGTCATGGCCACGACCTCCCCTTTTTGTTGCCAAGCCTCTATAATCCTGGTTTTATGCTTGGGCTCTACTCGAGCGTAGATATTAATTTTGTCCAGCATGGTTGAGAACTGTTCGTCAGAAAGTTTTTCCAACTCTCTTCCTTCTAGGACGTTTTCTTTATTGGCTTTCAATCCTATCTTCCTGGCTACTGCTTGGGCAGTTAGTTTATGGTCTCCTGTTGCCATAATGGGCTTCATGCCTGCATTGCGGCAGGTTTCAATTGATTCTCTAGCTTCTTCTCTTATAGGATCTTTGAGGGTAACGAACCCTGAAAAGGTCATGTTTTCAATCATATTTTCCAGTTCTTTTTGAGAAACGCTTTTTACAGGGGAGATTTGTTTATAAGCTGAGCCTACTACCCTTAGCCCTTGCTTAGTCAGTTCCTCTAGTTTTTCTTTTACTTTTTTAAAATCGTTTTTGGAGAGATTCGAACGTTCAATAACTCTTTCCGGGGCACCGGAAACATAAATGAAACAATCTTGTTCTTCTCGGTTTAAAACCGAAATAAATTTATTGACCGTATTAAAAGGAATTTCTGCTAATTTTTGTGCTTTTTCCAACGACCCTGCAAAACCTTTTCTCAAGCCTTCCCTTAATAGTGCCTGATCCGTGGGTCTTCCTCTGATGATCCATTCCTCTTCTGGGTCTTCTGGGTTTTCAATAAATGCTTCTGAAGTAAAAAGCGCAATCTTGAGGGGCAGTAACCTCTCTTTTTTATCAAGCACGGGAATGATTTCTCCCACTTCCATCTTTCCTTCTGTCAAAGTGCCTGTTTTATCTGTGCAGATTATAGAGGTGCTGCCCAGAGTTTCAGCTGAAGACAGTTTTCTTACCAATCCTCCCTGGTTCAATATCCTCTGCATGCCCAGGGCCAGAATAACAGTCATGGCTACAGGTAAACCCTCTGGTATGGCAGCCACGGCTATTGCTACAGCAGTGACGAACATTTCCCCTGCTTCTCCTCCTGTCATGATCCCTTCTATAAAAATTGCTACACAGATAAGAGAAATAATGATTCCCACAATCTTGGAAAAACGGTCCAGCTTTTTCTGGTATGGTGTTTTTTCTTCCTTTGTTTCCTGAATAAGAGTGGATATTTTTCCTATCTCGGTTTGTGTCCCAGTGGCAATGACTATTCCTCTACCCTTCCCGTCTTCTACAACTGTTCCCATGTAAGCCATGTTGTCCCGGTCTGCTAGTGGCCTATCTTTGGGCAGAGTACTGGTTTCTTTTTTAGTTGGGAGCCATTCTCCAGTGAGCGCCATCTCATTGACTTTTAAATCATGACTTTGGAAAATTCTCACATCTGCAGGTACCTTGTCGCCCGGATTCAAAAAAATAATATCTCCTGGGACCAAGGCAGTAGAATCAACAACCCTTAAATGTCCTTCTCTTAACACCTCAGCTTCGTGTTTTACTGTTTTTCTGATTTCCCTGAGGGTTTCTGAGGCCTTGTTTTCTTGAATATATCCCACGATCACATTGAGCAGCACAGCTCCTAAGATGAATATGGCGTCTGTGGGTTCTTCCAAGAAAAAAGAAACAAACCCCGCTATCAGTAAGATGTAAATGAGGGGGCTTTTAAATTGTTCTAGAAAGATTCTTACCCCGGAAAGAGTTTCTTCTTCTGGTAGTTTGTTTTCTCCGAACTCTTTGCGATGGAGATCTGCCTGTCCTTCTGTCAATCCCTTCTCAAGATCAGTACCCAGGGTTTTTTTAATTTCTTCTATTTCTAAATTGTGCCAAAATAATGTCGCCATTAATGCATTTTAATAAAAAGAAGTTTTTCTTAAAAGTTGAAAATTCAGCCCTTAAGCTGAATTTGTGCTAAAACATATTAATTTTGTGGCCCCAACCGGATTTGAACCGGTGTTGCTGGGATGAGAACCCAGTGTCCTGAGCCACTAGACGATGGGGCCTCTGACCTTGTTAGTTTAGCACAAATTAGGGGAATTGAAAACACTTATTTAATAATTCCCCCCTTTGAATTATGGGTTTTCTTCCTGGTAGTCAGGTGGGATTTGTTTGTGATGGATTATATATTCTCCCAGCTCTTTAAAAATGGGAACGGCTGAATATTCTGCTGTTCTGGTGTTAGGATTATCCAGCTTAATGAGTGCCAGGAACCGAGGATTAAAAGCAGGAGCAAAACCGATGAAGGTCTGGATGGTCTTATCAGAATAACCTTTCTTTTGGATTCCCAAGGACCCGAATGAGACTTGAGCAGTGCCTGTCTTCCCTGCCACAAAGTATCCAGGAACCTGGGCGCTCTTGGCAAATCCGTTTTCTACCACACTAACCAGCATTGCGGTTACTTGGGACGCTGTCTTGGAAGAAATGACTTGGCGGGCCTCTTTCTCTGTTTGTCTTGATTCTCCGTTAACTTGCTTTGCCAAATGTGGAGCGACTAATTTGCCTCCATTAGCAATAGCGCAGTAAGCCCTAACCAGTTGAAGGGGAGTGACTTCAATCCCTTGGCCAAAAGAAGCAGTAGCCAAGTTGATCTCCCTCCCTTTTTTAAGTTCTGAGTTGAGAGAAAAGGTTTCTTGAACGTCTATTCCGCTGGACTCAAAGAATCCAAATTGTTGAAGATATCTCAAAAAAGTGTTGGGTCCCAATTGTCTCTGTACAAACACTGCTCCCGTATTTATTGATTTTTCTAGCACATTGGTCATGGTTAACTCTCCATCATACTGTCTTTGATCATAGTTATAGATCGTATATCCCCCGATTTTTAGGGAACCAGTATCAAAGTAGGTTGTATTAGGGGTAATTTTTTCTTCTTCTAGGGCAGAGCTCATGGTGATGGGTTTAAAAACAGATCCAGGCTCGAAAAGCTCTTGGGTAGTATTGTTTTTAAAAACCTCTAGATTTCCTTTTTTAGCGTACTCTTTGTAACTATTGGGGTTAAAATTTGGAAAGTTGGCCATAGCCAGTATTTCCCCTGAATTGGGTTCAATCACCAAAATCTCCCCCTTTTCTATTTCTAGTTCTTCCTCGGCTTTTTTCAGCAGCTGCTCTGCCTTAAATTGAATATTGTAATCAATGGTCAATTTTAAGTCATCTCCCTTTTGGGCTTCTAGCAATCCCAGCTCTCCGTTTAATAGGTCTTGGTACGATTGCTCTATGCCATACTGCCCTTCTCCTTCTGCCCCGAGGAAGCCTGTTACTTGCGAAGCCAATTCTTCTTGGGGATAGTATCTTCCTTTTTCTTTGGAGATATAGACGCCCTCCAGAGATGCGTTCTGAATATTCTCGACCTCTTCTGGTGACAGTCTTCTCTTCAGCACTGCATAAGAATTTTCTCTGTTGAGGCTCTCCAAGATTGACCCCTTGTTCATATCTAAAAGTTGACTTAATTCTTCTGCTGTTTCTGAGGGATTTTGAACCTCATGGGGATCAACAAAAACCAAAGGCCATTCAACATTAATGGCCAATGATTCACCGTTACTCAAGAAAATTTCTCCTCTTTCCCCTTCTACCTCATAGACAGGACTATGAAGCCCCTGGGAAAGGGCTTTGTAAAAACCCCCTTTTATGATCTGAATATAAATCAAGCGACCAATAATAGCCGCTGATATAAGGAGAAAGACGACCAGTAACGCGTTAGCCCTCCAATTCTTCATAGGAGAAAGTTACGTTATTTATTAGTAGCAACCGAACCTTCTGATACTCTAATATACGTTACTTGTGAAGATTTTACAAAATCTTTATTCATCAGGTATTCTTCTACCTGGGTCAGAGAGTTTGCTCTGGAAAGATTGATGTCTAAAGAATCCTTCTTTTTGCTTAAATTGATGAGTTCTTTTTCGTAATCCCGGAGCTGGTATTTGTATTGGGCTAGTTGTCCCATCTGAAAAATATAGCATCCGATTAACAGAAGCATTAAAACAGTTGCTGCTATCCACACTAAATTGAGATCGAGAGTTTTGGTCATATTTTTATTGCCGCTCGGAGCTTGGCGCTTCGAGAACGGGAGTTACGAATTATTTCTTTTTTTGTTGGACCGACTGGTTTTTTAGTTATTATCTTCAGAAACCCTTTTCGAGCATTTTTCTTAAAATAATTTTTAACTATTTTATCTTCCAGAGAATGAAACGATATCACTACCATTCTCCCACCTTTTTTTAATACCTCCCTAGCTTGGGGCAATGACTGCTCTAAATTTTTAAGCTCGTTATTGACAGTGATTCTCAGGGCTTGGAATGTCTTGGTGGCAAAGTGTTTCTTCCTGTATCGGTACCAAGAAGGGACCGCCTCTTTGATGGTCTCCACTAATTGAGAAGTAGTGCCAATTTTCTTTATTTTCCTTTCTTCTCCAATTTTTTTTGTAATGCTCTTGGCGAATCTCTCTTGCCCGTATTTCTTCAGAATTTTTACGATCTCTTCTTCTGGCCACTCATTGATGATTTTAGATGCTGTCAGTTCAGTGGAATCTTCATTGTATCTCATATCCAGGGGTTCATCTCTTTGGAATGAAAATCCTTTTTCACTTTTCTCAAGGTGCCAGCTAGAGAACCCTAGGTCAAACAGTACGCCAGCTACAGGCCCCAGGCCATTCTTTTCTACCAGCTCTTTTAAATGAATGTAAGAATTATTCTCTACAATCAATCTGTCAATTTCTTTATCCTTCATCTTTTGGTAAAGATGAGGAGTCAGTTCAATTCCTAACACTTTTCCTTTAGGCTTTATTTCTTCCAAGATGGCGGAGGCGTGTCCGCCTTCCCCCAAGGTAGCATCTACAAGATTTTCATTCGGTTCAGGATTTAAATATTCTATAACCTCTTTTTTAAGTACACTTTTGTGCATTAAACTAAATGCCTAATTCTTCAAGACGTCCAGCCATATCCCCTATTTCCTTTTCGGTTTTCTTTCTGTAGTTCTTCCATTTTTCTTCGTCCCAAATTTCAATCTTATTAGAAAGACCAATCACTGCAACATTTTTTTTCAATCCTGCGTATTCATTAAGATAGTCTGGTATCAAGATGCGCCCCAATTTATCAAGGCTAACATCCACTGCTCCTGAGAGGATTAATCTCACGAAGCCACGGGCGTCAGTCTTGCTGGTAGGAAGAGCTTCCAGCTTCCTGGCCAATTCTTCCCATTCCTTGATGGGATATAACACAAGACAGCTGTCTATTCCCCTGGTGAGGACAGCTTTCTTTCCAAGATTCTTGCGAAGGTTGGACGGTATGGCCAACCTTCTCTTACTGTCTATGGTATGGGAGTATTCTCCAATAAACATATATTAGATTCCGCTTTAGACCAGCCCGGTCATAGTTATGGGAAAACTGGTGGGAACTTGAGGGAATTATCCACAGAAATTAAGGGTTGTTAACATAGTTTTCCACAATTTCCCACCTATTTTCACTTTATATCACTTTATATGCATCCGTCAACACAAATACACAATTCTACAAAATAAGCATAAAACAAGGTTTTTTCCACAAGAAATCCACAATTTATCCTCTTTCACCATTAAAAAAAGCCCTTTTCAGGGCTGTGAATGGTTAACTTATTTTCTAATCTTCTCCCCTATTTTTTCTTAATCTTGAATTCTTCTGGTTCAATTTCTATGGTGTCTCCAGCTTCTATCTGATCTGAAAGCAAAGCTGTTGCCACCACGTTTCCGATATTGTCTTGAACTACCCTCTTCATTTCTCTGGCGCCGAACTTCGGATCGTAACTGAGATTAACTATTTTTTCTTTGAGCTCTTTTGTGATTTGAAAGGTGATGTCTTTTTTGGCGAGGTTCTTTCTCAGTTTTTTCAACAAAAGGTCTGCAATGTCTAAAAGATTTTTCTTGCTGAGGGCTTCAAAAATAACGACGGCGTCAAAACGGTTAATGAACTCGGGCCTGAAATATCCTTCCTGGAAGAGATAATCAAAAAGCTCATCCTTGATCTCTGATATGTTCTTCTCTTCTTTTAGGGCTTGGAGAATAAGACGATAACCAGCATTGGAAGTGGCAATGATAATAGTGTTCTTGAAATTGACTTTTCTACCCAAGCCGTCAGTGATATGTCCCTCATCTAAGACCTGTAAAAAGAGGTTTAGTATTTTAGGGTGCGCTTTTTCAATTTCATCTAAAAGAACCAGAGAAAAAGGATTTTCTTTCACCTCAGTAGTTAATAAACCCTCCTCTCCTGGCGACCCGATAAGCCTGGCTATGTCCTCTGTGTTTTGGAACTCAGACATGTCCAGACGGATCATCTTGTCTTCACTGCCAAAGTAAATCTCTGCCAGGGACTTGGAAGTCTCGGTCTTGCCTACTCCGGTAGGCCCTAAAAAGAGAAAAGATCCCATGGGTGCGTCCCTGATGCTGATTTCTGACCTCGCACGTCGAAGAGCTTCTGAGATTTTCTTGACTGCTGTTTCTTGATTGATGATCCTTTGATGAATGAGCTCTTCTAGATTCAGAAGGATGTCTTTTTCTTCTTTTTCTATCTTTCCTACTGGTATCTCTGTTTTTCGGTGCACCACTTCTGCTACGTGCTTGGGAAGGACAATGTCTTCTTTCTTTTGGCTGACGCAGACAACAGTGTCCTCTAAAAGGTCAACTGCTTTTTTAGGGAAAGGGACGTCTTGGATATATTTTTCAGCGTAAGATATTACATCCCTTAAGGCTTGATAGGAAATGAATTTATCGTATTTTGCCTCCAGGCGCGCGGCTACATTTTGGAGAATGATTAATATCTTGTCTTCAGGCGGCTCAGTGACTTCCACTTTTTCAAACAAGTTTAAGATAGAGGGGTTCTGTTCTATATATTTGTGCAGCCCCCTGAAAGACGTAGTAGCAATTAATTTAAATTCTGAAAGATTCAAATAAGGGCCGAGGACAGCTGAAATGTCAATCGCCCCAGCACTTACCTTCCCTCCAGCATAATGGTGGAGGTCTGGGATGACCAGAATAATGTTGCCCGCCGACAGGATTTCATTGAAGACTATTTCCAACAGGTCTCCTGACCCTTTGACTGATTCTGTGTAGCTCAAAAGGGAAGGAAGGTCCAGTTTCACTATGCGCTTGTAATTTAGCCCGGGGAGTGTTTCTCCAAGATTGCTTTTTTCAGCAAATTCTTTAATCACATATTTTCTCCCTGTGCCTGGCTCTCCCACAATTAAAACATTGTTTCCTTCCTCTCTGGCCAGAATCCTTTCTAATTGCTCTACTTCCTTGTCGTGGCCGATAACTTCTGGAAAGCCACGTTGTTGGTAAATTTTAGTAAGGTCGCTAGAAAACCTGTCTAGGGTAATCGTATATCCAGAGGCCCATTCTTTTCCTAGGGATCCTTGACTTAAAAGATTCTTCAAGCTCCAGAATTTCTTCAATTCTTCCTGCTGGGATTTGATGTGGTGCAGCCAGAAAGAAAGATTTTTAATATCTTCCTCTTTTAATTTAGATTTGATTAATATTTTTTTGAAAATAGAATCATGTTTGGCCAATCCTGCAACCAGGTCGCTCTCTTCTACGCGATGACCTCCTCTCTCTGCTGCGATCTTTAGTGCTTCTAGGACTGATTGTTGAAAACTATTAGAAAAAAGATCCCTACTCTCCTCTTTCTGCACTTCTTCCAAGTGCAGAGACTTTTTACCAATCTTCTTTAGCACCTTTAGATTTTCTTTTAATATGCCGTTAACCTCTTTTGGGTTAAGCAGTCCTCGGTAAAATATAAACTCCAGTTCAGGATTTCTTTTAAGAAGGAAATAGAGCAAAATAGAAGAATCTACTTGGGTTATTTTTTTGCTCTTTTGGTATTTGATCGCCTCGAAAACAGCCTGGGCTGATTCAAAGTCTAAAAACTCAGCTAAATTATATTTTTCAGGCTCTTCCAGAGCTTTTTTAATGTCTTGCTTGATTTCAGGATTCTTGAGTTCTGTTTCGAGGAATTTTTTCTTAAGCCAGGAAAAGACCGACATTGTCAGAAAAAGAAGAGAGAGCCCCAAAAGCTTCCGATTTAAAAAAGGAGTGAAGTTCACGGGGACAAAACCGTACAAGAACACAATTAAGGCAATTATGTAAAGCACTAAAAAGAATTTGTAAAAAAAGTCAGCAAAACGGAAACAAACACTCCTTTCCCATTTCACCCGTTGATAGATAAGAGTTTTTTCTAAATTGAAATTAAACATATTAAAAAAGTAGCCTGATTCCATTAAAGGTTAACCAGAGAAGAAAAAAGGGTAAGATTAGCCAGATGGCAAGAATTAAAAATCCTATTACTAAAATAAATGATTCAAATATCACGCCCACTACAATTAAAACGCTTCTGAACAGTGCTCCCATGCTCCTAAACAGCACATTAGAAAAAAGAACCTCCAGATAAATAAAGAGGTCAAATCCCCGCGGGTAAGACCACTGGTATCTTCTCCAAGGGGCGAACAGTGTTTTTAGGAGAAGGGGCACGGAGAAATATTCCAAACCAAAACGCAAAAAGTTTTTCCAAACCCTCAAAATAAAGGAAGGAGTATCCCAGAACTGCCACTTCAACCACAAAAGAAGAATGTTCTTTTCTACTTGCTCTGTCATCAATTTATTATATCACTTTAAAGCGAAATGAGTAATTTATTCTTTGATAAGCTTAACCCCGAGGCTGGAAATTTGTGAGCCGCCAAAGATTAACACACCAGCTCCCACTGTCCATATCAGTAGGTTTAACAGCTTAGGAAGCGTGTCTAAGGGTATCATTTTATTAAATTGGCTGCTTAGTTGTTGCTGGAGGAGCTCCATCATCTCTTCTTGAGAAGTTGGTGCTTTAGCAGGAGCTTCTAAGCTTTCTTCTTCTGGAAGGCTTATTGCAAAAATCTGAGGAGGCAGCTTTTCCCCAGTAAAAATCTGATAAGTGGAATAAAGGGAGAAAAGGATTACTGCTAGTCCTGCCCCAAAAGTTATCCATCCGATTGCTTTAGATGTGTTCATATTTTTAATATTAACTTTTTATTTTATGGCTTTGAGCCATCGAAATTTTTGAAATTGATCTCGATAAAAAGAAAATTCTTTGTAGCCCTCATCCTTTAATAGTTTTTTAATATCATTTTTCTGTTGAGGATCGAATTCAATGTACAGGACCCCCTCTTTTTTTAAAAAGTTTTTTGCCTCGCTGATTAGTTTTTGAATATAGTATAATCCTTTTTTGCCAGCGAAGAGGGCTTCTCTTGGTTCATAGTCTAGGACTGATTTGTCAACCTCATCAATCCTTCCCTCTGCTACGTAAGGAGGGTTGGAAAGTATAAAATGATAATCCTTATCTTTTAGTTTACTAAAAACGTCAGAAAGATAAACATTGCATCGGTCATTTGATATTTTATTCAACCCCAAATTTATCTTAATCTGCCTCACTGCTTTCTCAGTCGAGTCGACAAAGTCTATTACAGAAGAAGGGATGTGCTTTAATAGTGCGATCCCTATACAGCCGGACCCTGAAAAGATATCCAACATTTTTATTTCCTTGTCCTGGACTTTTGATTCCAGAATTTCTTTAATCGCTTTTTTAACCCAGTATTCTGTTTCCGGTCTGGGTATGAATACTCTTTGGGAAAGGTCTATTTTGCATCCCAAAAAATTAATCCTCCCCTTCTTGTACTGTTTGGGAATCTTGGTCATTGTCCTGTAATTTTTTTAGCTCCCAAAGCGTGTCTTCAGGAATGGGAGGAGGTTCTCCTTTAGGGCTGATACCTGGATAACGCCATGCGCTGATAATCTTTACGAGGGTTCTTTTTTGGGATACTACTTTTTGGTACATGGCCCAGATTTCAGTGGGATTCTTCTTCGTACCTGCCTTTTGCATTACGGCCACGGTTTGAGGAGCGACCCCCAGCTCCTTTCTGTCCGGATCTTTCATTACCCTCTTTACTCTACCCTCAGACAGCCTGTAATATCGCATCTTTCTTTTGGCGTGAAGGGTCCAATGTCTTTTTTCCTTATTTTTTATTAGTTTCATGTTTATCAAAAACAAGCTCTCTAATCTTTTTACGAGAGGATGGAGAAGGATCCTCTGCAGGAAAGCCGGTTGGCAAAAGAGCGATGGGTTTTAATTCTTTTGGCAGGGAAAGGATCTCTTTTATCTTTTGGTCTGAGAATGCGCCTATCCAACAAGAACCGAGCCCTTGGTCGGTGATGGCTAATTGAAGGTAAGCAGCCAAGATTGTAGCGTCCTGGATAGCGTAAAGCTCCCTGCCTCGTTCTCTATATTTTTGGGCAGAAGCTTTCAGATCAGCGCAGACTACAAAGATAAGTGGAGCTTTGCCCACAAATGATTGTCCGAAGGTGGCCTGAGAAATTTTATTCTTAATTTTTTCTTCTTTTATCACTGCCACCCTTCTTGCCTGTAGGTTGCCTGCGGAGGGGGCAAGATTGGCTAATCCCAAAACCTCGGAAATCTTTTCTTCTGGTATCTTTCTTTCCTGGAATTTTCTTATGGAGCGTCTTTTTTCAATTACGCTTTCGAGTTGCATTTTACTTTTCAAGAAGGACTTCTGCCTCTTCGGTCAGTTTTTTAGCTATTTCTAAAGGGATCTGTGTTTTGTTCGATAATCTTTTGGGCGTCGTTTCCAACAATTCAAGAGCCAGCATCATTCTTTGTTTGGCAAATATTTTTTTTAAATATCTTTTAAAAGAAGGAAGGATGGTAATAGGATAAAGGTCTTGTTTCTCTATCATTCTTTCCAGCCCCTTCCTTTTAGGATATTTCCATCCCAAAAGCTCTATTCCCATGCATTCAGCGTACTGTTTGAGTTGAGAGGTGAACTTGGTATTGGTTACAATCATGGGTTTAATCTTTGTTTTCTTGAAATGCTTGCCCTTAGAGATATCTAGAAATTTGGCATAATCGGCCAACCCGACCTTCAAATCTACTCTCTTGCCTGGTTGATGATGGTATTTGCATTCTCCGATGTAAGCAACCCTCTTTGCCTTAGCGATAAAGTCAATTTCATGATCTTCTACACACTTGCCCGGGACATATTGGTTGATTTCAACCTCGAATCCGTTTTGGGAAAATATCTCAGCTACATATTTTTCAAAATCAAATCCGCCCGGCCCGAGCTTCTGCATCGCCTTTTTTAAAGAAAACTTGATACCTGATTGAAAAGAGGTCCCTGAAAGTGACTGCTTTACCCATTCGAATATCTCCGAAGTGGGTATCTCAGGATAAACGCGTTTTGCAATATGAGAAGCTATTTCATCAGCCAAGGAGGGCGAAGCTCCAATCCTGCGGCAGGAACGATAGACTTTTTTCTTAGAAAAAAGCTCCCGCTCTCCCCTAGCGTTTATGACGTAAATCTTTTCTTTTGCCATTAATATATTATAAAGCAAAAAGAAAGGAGATTAAAATAAAAAAAGGGCATAAAATAAAAGTATTTTAGCCCAAAAAAATTTAGAATTTGTTATTAATACAGGGTTTCGCCGCAGTTTCTGCAATAACACGAGCTTGCTTTGATTCGTATAATTCCGTTAATTTCTCCACAATTGCTGCATTTACAGCTTGAAGAGTAGTTTTTGTTTAGTCTAATCTTCGGTCTTGGAGATACAAGCTTTCTATTCATATAAGGTTGCATTTACTACCCTCCTAGGTTTTTTAACGGTAATCTTTTTTACGGGCGTAGGTCGCCACACTCCATTGCTTTGGCTTCTGTCTGCAGGTCCGAGCTGTTGGTATGTCCCACAGCCGGTACATTTAGCTGCGAAACCTAAATTCCTCTGATAAGGAAATCCGCATTTACTACAAATCTCTTCTGACATTTTTTTCACTTTTAAAGGTTCTATATGTTCTAGGTTTTTGACCTAGCGGTTACAGTCTGTTTGCGCAACCGTCAGGCCAAAAAAGAAAAGCTCCCAGCTTTTAGGCTGGGAGCTTTGTTTTTACAGTTTAGCTATTCGCTTATATCAATTCGTCAAGTCAGGCTTAAAGTCTCCCAGCTGCTGGGCATAAATGACAAATAGAATAGAAAATAGGATCTCTGAAACTGAGAGACTAATGTTTGTATTATTCAATATGGTGTTATCTTGAAAGTTCATTTTCTTTAAACTAACAATCTGTAACAGGAATGTCAAACTATTTTTTAGCTACTTTTTCCACAAACAACTTTAAAACTTCATAATATTTTTCTAAATCATCCAGGTCGATCCACTCTTCTTCGCTATGATGTCCTCCGCCTTTGGGACGGATAAGGATAGTAGGGATTCCTTTTTTCGCAAAGAATCTTGCATCAGAAGAACCGTGGGAGACCGAAAATCCGATCTCCTTGTCGAATTTTTCTTTGGCAATTTCAGAGAAAGTTTTCAGGTATTTATTATCTCTTTTAATACTATAGCTTTCCCCGAATATCATTTCTTCAACCCTGATTCCTTTAAATTTTTTCTGGGCAGAACGGATAATCTTTTCTAAATCCTTTTTAGAGGTTTGGGGAGTAAACCGGATATCGACAAGGGCAAACGCATTTCCCGGAACTGTATTAGCGACCTTACCCCCTTCCACTTTTCCAATGTTGAGCGTGTTGTGAAAATGGTCCTTCTCTTCGCACGGCTCTTGGGGAAAGCTTTCTTTTAGCTTTAAAAGGAATTCAAATAATTTTTCTAATGCGTTTTCCCCTATCCAAGGATAAGCGCCGTGAGCTGAAGCTCCCTTGCTCTCGATTTTAAGATGCCAGACTCCCTTGGCAGCTTCTTCTATCTTCCAATCTCCCCCCCCGTCTGGCATAAAACAAAGATCTGACATGTATCCTTTATCCAGTAAGAATTTGACGCCGTTGAATCCTCCTATCTCTTCGTCTGAGGTAATCATAACTCCAAAATTATAATCAGAGAGGTCCGCATTAAACTCCTTTAATAATTTTATATAACAAGCAATGGCAAACTTCATATCAAAGGCTCCTCTTCCGTATAGTTTTCGTCCTTTAAGCTTTGGATGAAACATTTCTTTGGATCCCTCCACAACGTCTATGTGTGATTGAAGCCAAAGGCGAGGCCTTTTTGTCCTTTGCGTTGTCAAAACAAGGGAAGGAAAGCCTTCAGACTCAAAATCGCTTATAAATAAGGGTAGACCCTTAACTTGTTTTTTAATCCAACCCAAAGCCTTCTTGCTTTCCTTGGGCTTTTTTGTTTCCGTCTTAAAAGAGATTAATTTTTTCAATAATTTTTCCATTAACCTATTATAATAAAAAAAATAGGAGATAAAAATAAAAAATTAAAAAAATTTTGAAATTTATCTCCTTTGTTGATCTTCTTCTATGAGGCAACCAACATATCCCGCCCCTTGGGTAACGTTTATGATGCCCTTGTGGCGGTAGGTTTGCCAGGTATCGATCCTGGCTATGGTGTAAAGATAATCCAGCTTATTTCCGTGTGCCCAGAATGCGGGGTTGATGTCTGTTGCGAACTTGCCGAAGGGCAAATTGATTTTGGGAAGCCAACGGGCTTCAAATAATCCATACCCTGTTTTTCTGAGAGCAAAGCGTAAAACTTCACTCCATTCTTCACTTGTCATCATTTTTCCTATAAATACGTTTTCTCCTGAACTTCCCAGGAATGGCTTTAGAACCAGGCTGCCTTTATTCTTTTTCGCGAACTTGAAATTTTCCTGGGTTAACCGTCGATTTTCTCCGACCAAACGGTCCCATGCTTTATTTCCTCTGGGGAAAAGTAAAGATTTATCAGAGATATATCCTTTCCCGTTGGGGATGGTATTGAATACCAGATGCCTGGGGTAATCCTTTATATAGTGCATAAAGGACTTATCAAATTCCGCTGGTCCTTTCTCTCGATAGTCGCCGCAAAGATAGACAACCCTGTCTCTTATATCATTGTCTATGAATTCTTTAGGAGTCATTTTTTCTATGATCAATCCTTCCCTTTCCAGGCCTCGAATATAGGTTTCTCCCCAGCATTGCTTTACAAAGCCATTTCCAAGGACTAATACTATTTCTTTGGTGTTGAAGTGTCGGTAGACAGCTTTAGCCAATCTTTTGCAAGGGGAAGGCTGTAATGCTCGTAGCGCGTAATTAGCATTGTGCATTGCTTCCGTGGCCATTGCACATTCTGGAGAGGCAGTATTTATTTCGTAAATACCCACAATTTGGAGATCTCCTAGAGAAAAGGAGATATATTCGCCGTTTCTCGACAAAACAGGATTTTTTGACAGATCATATTCCGGTACTAGGTCAAAACGTACAAGCCCCTTGAAGTCTGGGCAGACATGGTAGACGCTATCCCATATTTGCTGGGAGATATCTATAAGGCGCTTTCTTTCTTTTTCATTGATCATTAGTACACCATTAATTGTGCCTACGTAGTGGTCACCAAGTAGAAAAGAAGATTTTGGTACTAAAAATTTTCTTTCGTTCCATACTTTGATTCTCATTTCTTTCCCTCTTTTTTGTAAAAGAACGATTCCAGGCTTTTGACCTGGAGAATGTTTATTTTCTTAAGCATTCTTCAAGCCAAAAAGAAAACCTCCCAGCTGTTGGGCTGGGAGGGTTAAAGTTGAGCTTATCCTGTCTTTATATCTTACAACTTAAACTAAAATTCCCAGCCCCTTGAGGGAGGATGATTTCGACAATATTAATAATGACTAGGGCTGAAAATCTGTTCATAACAATTTGTTTTAATTAATTTATCAATATCAAAAACGATTGTCAAGTTAAAAAAATAGGAGTATTTAAAAACAATACTCCTTAATTAAAATATTTTTCTTTCATTATCTATCAGAGTCCCGACGAATCCTCCGCCCTGGGCTACGTTTATAACTCCTCGTTGCCAATATTTTTCCCAATTATCTATCCTAGCTATAGTATAAAGATAGTCCAGCTTATTTCCGCGTGCCCAGAATGATAAATTGATATCAATAGCAAATTTGCCCAAAGAAGGGATAATGATCTTGGGAAGCCAACGGGCTTCGAAAAGCCCATATCCGCCAACTTCGCATTTTTCTTCTAGAGCCTCCTCCCATTCCTCTGTCGTCATTAAACGTCCCATGTGGATGTCGTTGCCTGATGTGCCCAAAAAGGGTTTCAGAACGAGATTATCTTTATTCTCAATTGCAAAGCATACATTTTTTCTTTCTAGGATCTTGTTTTTTCCTACTATTTTATCCCAAGGGTTTAATCCTCTAGGTAGCAGCAGTTTTTTGTCAGAAATACATCCACCACTGTTCGGAAGACTGTTGAAGATCCTATCACGGGGGTGCTTGTCAATAAACTCCATAAATTCTTCTGAGAATTCAGTAGGGCCCTCTCTTCTATAATCTCCATAGAGATAAATCAGCGCATCAGGATTTGGGTTGTCCATGAATTCTTCTGGGAGAAGTACTTCGACCTCAAGATATTTTTTAAGGTCTTCAAAAAAGAACTTACCCCAGTTATTCTTTAGGAAGCCGTTCCCTTTTATTAGTACTATTTTTCGTTCGTCGAATGTTTCAATGATTGCCTTGACCAGTCTTTTGGTTGCACACGGTTGATATTTAGCTAAGTCTACTCTAACCCTATGCGTAGCTGAAACTCCTGTCGCACATTCAGGGCTGGCGGCATTAACCTCATAAAATCCTTTTATGCTGACTTTTCCTAAGTTTATGATTATTTCCTCGCTCCTCATGTGGACCTTACTATTTTGAGTGAACCTTGGCACTAGGTCAAACCTGATCAATCCTTTATAATGGGATTTTCTTTTTTCTTGCCAATTTTTCATGAGTATGTTCCAGAGATACTGGCAGATTTCGATTGTTCTTTCTCTTTCTTCTCTTTCGAAATGAAAAAGTGCGTTTACTGTTCCGACTTTGAATTCGCCTAATTCTAATCCAGACTCTAAAAATTTTTCCTTATCTAACAGAAATACTTTCATTTTTTTCCCTCTTCAATTTTTAAAGAACATCCTAGGCTTTTGGCCTAGCGATTACAGTCTTTTGGGCTCCAATAGTCAGGCCAAAATAAAAACTCCCAGCTAGGCTGGGAGTTGAGTAGATATTTTTATTTATTTTATCGTTTGAAAGAAGAGTATTTTAAAACCCCCAGCCTTTTGCTTGCTGATAATAGTAGTAGATTAGCTACGCTGAGCTGGAAGTTATTAATTTTTTCTTCTAATTTTTCCATCGTTTTCTGATTATTGGTTCAATAATATAAAAACCAGATTCTTTTGTCAATAAAAAAAGGAGTATTGTTTAAAAAATAAATACTCCTTGTATTACTTTATTGTTTTGTCCACAATAAGGTTTCCAGCTACGCCCCCACCCTGGGCTACGTTTATCTTCCCTCTTTGAAAGTATGTCTTCCAAGAATCTGCTCGGACGATTGTGTAGAGATAGTCCATATTCCCTTTTCCATCCAGCCAGAAAGAAGGATTCAAGTCCATGGTGATGGGCTCTGCTGTGTTGTTAATTTCTATCTTTGGCAGCCACCTTTTTTCAAATAGAGCATATCCTCCATCTTTGAGTTGTTGCTCAAGCAATTTTTTCCATTCAGCTGGCGACTCTTTGCATCCGAAGCGGATGAAAAAACCTTCAGAACCCTCGCGGGGTTTAGAAACCAATTTGTCTTTTTCTTTAACTGCCCGCAGAAGATTTTCCTCCGAATTCAATAAGAAGTTTTCTCCTACAAGCTGATCCCAACCCTCTTTTCCTTTGGGCATCAGGAGTCCTTTATCTGAAAGACTTTCTACAGGAACCGTATTGAACATTCTCAGTTCCTTTTTATTTTTGTCCAAGAATTTGCAGAACCATTCTGGATACTCCAATAGCTCTCGAGGTAAAAACTTACCCCAATCTGCCCATGTCCAAATTACACTACTATTGATACCCGAATCTATAATGGAGACAGCTTCCTTCGGGGAAAGGGTTTGGATGTCGACGCCCTCTCTCTTGAGTGCGCTTATCATTGTTGCTCCAAAGCCGTTCTTGAGGATTGAATTCCCGGGAACTATATAAATTTTCTTATCGCCGAATGTTTTTTGAATATGTCTTGCCAATGCATCATAGCATCCAGGTTGAAGGACTTTCATTGTCTTCATCAATTGTTGCAGCAGCCCTCCTACAGCAACACATTCTGGAGAGCGGACGTTGAATTCATATATTCCTTTGATTGAAACCTTTCCCAGATTATAGGCTGGCCATCCTTTCCAAAAAGTTCTTTTTGGTTCTCGATAAGTAAACCGAGGGACCAAATCGGCCCTGATATGACCCACAAAATCACGGGGTGCATTTAATTCTTGCCAGAGCTTTTTTACTGTACGGATGATGTATTTTTCTTCTTTCGGAGAAATAACAAGCAGGGCGTTAAATATTCCAATTGGAACATTGGCAACCTTAAAATCAGGGTGTGAACAAAACCAATTTTCCTGGTCTAATCTGACTATTTTCATTTTTTCAACCTTTTCTATCAGTTTGAATTTTTAAAGAACATCCTAGGCTTTTGGCCTAGCGATTACAGCATTTTGGGCTCCAATAGTCAGGCCAAAATAAAAACTCCCAGCTAGACTGGGAGTATTGTGTTCTATGAAATTAAGTATTAAGTGAGGAATCTAAAAACTCCCAGCCGAGCAGGGTTCGTAAAGAAGAAAAAGAATCCCTTTTTCTGGCAAGAGAGGCTTAGTACTGATTTCGTTTGTGTTGATAATTGATCCATTGAAATTTGTTCAATCTTTGTTCTAAAGTAACAAAACCTGAAAACGATGTCAAGAGATGTCTGTGGATTTAAAAAAAGACGCCTTCTTTTTTAAGGAGAGCAATCTTCTTTTTCGTACCTAAAAAATAACCGCCTGGCTTTCCGTCAGAACGGATCACCCGGTGGCAAGGAACTTGAGGGTCTCTGTTCTTGTTTAAAATGTTGCCCACAGCCCTCCAGGCTCGAGGAGAGCCTGCTTTTTCTGCAACTTGGGAGTAAGTTAGGGTCTCTCCCCGTGGAATCTTTTTAACCAGCCTGTAGACTTTTTCCTTAAAATCAGACATTTTGATATTCTTCCAAAGCCCTCTTAAGGATTTTCATTGCTTTTGTGATCTTTTTAGGAGAGAGAACAAAAGCTACCCTTACTTCGTTTTTTCCCAATTTAGGAGTGGCATAAAAACCAGAGGCTGGAGAAAGCATGACTGTTTCCCCTTTAAGCCTGAATTCAGTGAGCATCCATTTCACAAAATGCTCTGCGTCTTTGACTGGTAGTCCAACTATGACATAAAAAGCGCCTTTGGGTTTTAAGCACTCGATCCCGGGGATTTCTTTCAATCCCTTGAATGCAGCATCTCTTCTTTTCCTGTATTCTGGAACGATTTTTTGAATGTATTTTTTAGGGTTTTCTAATAAAGGGACGACTGCCTCCTGCTCAACCATGGGAAGGGAGAGGCGGGCTTGGGAAAACTTGGTGACAGCTGTAATGATTTCTTTGTTTTTAGAAACCAGGCATCCAATCCTTGCTCCGCAGGCACTGAAGCCCTTGGAAACACTGTCTAAAAGTATGGCCCTGGATTTGGCGCCAGGCACTTCCATGATGGAGCAATGCTCTTCCCCATCATAGACAAAACCCCGGTAGGTTTCATCAGAGATAATAAAGAGGTTGTTTTTCCGAGCGATATCAGTTACCATCCTCAGTTCTTTTTTGGAATAAACAGTACCTGTGGGATTGTTGGGATTGCAGACTATTATCCCCCTTGTTTTTTTGCTTACCCTCTTTTCTATTTCCTTTCTGTCTGGCAAATGGAACCCTGTTTCTGCTTTTGTGGTGACTGGTTTTAGCTTTATATCAGTCATGGCAGCATAGCTGTTGTAGGTAGTATAAAAAGGCTCAAAGACAATCAACTCTTCGCCTGCATCACAAACCGCTGAAAAAGCAAAAAAGATGGCCTCGCTTCCTCCAATAGTGGCGATGATCTCTGACACATCCAAACTCAAACCCATTGTTTGATAGTATTTCTGCCAGGCTTTTCTTAGTCTTGAAGTACCTGGAGAGGGAGTATAAGAAAGCCTCTCTTCAGAAAATCCTTTAATCTTTTTCCTTATCTGGAGGGGTGTTTCCAAGTCTGGCTGTCCGATATGGAGCTCATAAACCTTGACCCCCTCTTTTTTAACCTTTTCCAAAAGAGGAACAAATTTCCTGATCGGAGAAAAGGGAGTGTTTTGTGATCTAAATGATGGGGATGGAATTTTCTTCATAAACAAAGGATGGGCCATGACCCGGGTAGACCTTCATGCCCGGAGTTAATAATTTATCTAGCTTTTTCAAAGATGATTTTAATTGCTCCATTGATCCTCCCTGTAGGTCAGTCCTGCCGAATCCCTGATAAAAAAGCGTGTCTCCAGTAAGCACAAAATCCGCTCCTAATAAGCATATACTGCCTGGCGTGTGGCCAGGCGCGTGGATTACCCTCAACGATTCCTCCCCTATCTTGACGACATCATTTTCTTTTAAACTTCTGTCTATCTTGAAGTCAACCACTTCTTTTTCGTGGACTAGGACTTCAGATTTAAGTTTTCTTTTCAGAGCATCTACCCCTCCTGTGTGGTCAAAGTGTGCATGGGTTAAGATGATGTATTCTGTCTTGGTGCGCTCAATTTCTCTCAAGATTAATCCTGGTTGTGCGCCAGGATCAATAACAGCAGATTTTCCGTTAGATAATATGAGGTAGCAATTGGTGCCCAAGCTCCCTACCACCAATCTTTTTATCATTGTTTCACCATTCAATTAGAAATTCGTGATATTCGTCTCCCTGGTGACTGCATTTTGTTTCTTTGCATCTGGTTTTTTCTTTCAGCACTAGCTTGGCAATAGAAGCAAAGTATCCTTCCATACAGCGGCAAAAGAGAGGGTGGAGGTTAAAGTCCTTAATCCTCATGATAATGTATTTTTCCTCTTTATTGTGTTCGACAAATTCCAGTTCTCCTTCAGTCCAGTACGTTTTCCACATATTCTGGGCTTTTTTCATCACGCTGGGCAAGGAATATATGTACCGAGAAAAAAGCCTAACGATCAAGGACGTTCTAGGATGAAAGTAGCAAACGTTCCGGATCTCTTCATCATCTGCTTGGAAAGCTTTTTTGATGGCCAAGAGAGAAACCGCTCTCATTCCTCCTGGAATGAAATCCATATCTTTTATCTCCTTGTATTTGATAGGGTATCCAATTTCTTCCCACGCTTTTTCCAGTTTAGCAAGTCCTTCGCTACCTTTCTCTTTTAGAATATATTCGCCGTCATGTTTTACATTAAACCCCCTGGTTTCCATGGGGGATTTTTCTATTAGCTCTTTTGCCTTTTCTTTAGTGATAATCTCTTCACTCATAAATATTTTTTAAGTTCGGTTTTTAGTTTATTATATTATTGTTTTGTTTAGTTACCATTTCAGAACGAATTCATGATATTCATCTCCGCGTTGCATACACTTTGTTTCTTCGCACTCCACTTCCCTGCCTACGATTAACTGGAGCATGCTGGAAAAATAGCCTTTGAAGATCGAACAGTAAATAGGATGTCCGGGAAAGCTCTCTAGCCTTATTTTCCCGTATTTTTCTTCTTCATTGAGTTCGGTAACTTTTACTTCTCCTACAGTATAGTGCTTTTTCCATATTTTGGGTGCCTCTTCTTTGACCTTTTGCAACGAGGCGAAATATTTAAGGAAAAGACGGACAATTATTGACGTCTTAGGCTCAAAGGCTCCCAGGGTCTGAAAGTCGTTATCAGTGAAATCAAACAATCTTTCAATGACTAATAATTGGAGAAGGTTTGATCCTAGGGCGTAAAAACCCATTTCGTTTATCTTGTCGTACTTAATCGGGTGACCCAATTCTTTCATTGCCTGTTCAACTTTTTTTACTCCTTCTTCTCCCTTTTCTTTTCTTATGAAGTCCAACTCTGTCTTGAAAGCCACTCCCCTGATTTCACCCTCCATTTCTTCAAGCTCTTTTAGCTCCTGCGGAGAAATTAAAGTTTCCATAATCCAGTTACCAGTTAATTACAAATTCGTGATAGTCGTCACCTCTAAAAGGACACTCTGTTTCTTCAACCGTGGTTTCTTGTCCCATAACCATTTTGACTACGCTCGAAAAATAGCCTTTTAAGTTGTAGCACTGTAGAGGATGGAGTTTAAAGTTTTTGAGATGTAGTACTGTTTTTCGATTCTCCATGTCAAAGCTTGCTACTTCCAGGTCTCCGACTGTGTAGCTCTCTCTCCAGATCTTGGGAGCCAACTCAACAATTCTTTCCGGGGAGAAAAAATGTTTCATGAATAACCTGATCAGAATTGAAACCTTTGGTTCGAATCCGCCCATCTCCTCAAATTTCTCTTCGTCATAACCAAAAATCTCCCTGGCAGCAACCAGGACCACGGCTTCTAACCCCAAGGGATAAAATTCCATCGCTTTCATCTCTTTAAAAGCAACAGAGTACCCCAATTCATTGATTGATTTTTCTAGCTTTTCCAATCCCTCCTCACCTTCTTTTTCCAAAATAAAATCAGTCTCACCAGTAATGGCAATACCCCTCACTTCTCCTTCGATATTCATGAGGTTTTCAAATTCTTCTTGGGTCATTATTTTTTCCATACAGTCTGAATTAAAACTAGGTTAAAGGATTTTTCACTTCCAGCTCACCACGAATTCATGGTATTCGTCTCCCTTGTGGGGGCACTTCCTTTCCTCTGAGGTTACGGTTCCGCCTCCGGTCACCATGCTGATAACACTTATTAAATAGCCTTCAACAGTACCGCAATGAAGTTCTGAGTGCTCATAGTTTTTGAGCTGGATTACGATGTACCCTTCTTCTTTGTTGATTTCAGTAACTGCAAGGTCTCCCTCAGTATAATATCTTTCCCAGAACTGAGAAGCTTGCTTGGAAATGGCTTCCAGTGAGATAAAGTATTTCATGAATAGCCTGACGATTAGGGAAACTTTGGAATTGAATGCTCCCATCTTCTGGAATTCCTTGCGGTCAAAGCCGAGCAAATTCTTCATCAGTAAAAGGGTGAGTGCCTCTAGTCCCACAGGATAAAAGCCCATATCTTTTATTTCTTGGTACTTAATAGGGTGTCCAAGTTCTGCCATTTTTCCCTCTATTTTTTCCAGGCCCTCCTTTCCTTCTTTATGGAGAACGTACTCAAGGTCTCCTTTGATGGAGACCCCTCTTGTTTCTCCTTTAAGACTCATAAGCTCTTCAACCTTTTCTTGTGAAATGTTTTCTTCTTCCATAGATTAAGGAAAAAATTAATAGATAAAAATTTAAAGCAGAGGCCTTTATCACTATTTTAGTAGAAAATTATCAAAAGATACATCGTAACATGTTCAAAACTGCATCTCTGCCTGCTCTAAGTCAGAAATGACATTCTCACGGTTCGGATAATTTTCAATCCGACAGAGCAGTTCGCGATTGGAAAATTCCCACAAGTTCTTAGCTGCTAGGAAAGCGTTTCTGTAAGCTCCAGCCTTTTCAACTTCTTGAAATTCAAAGTCCCCTTTTGGGACTCCCCATTTATGTGAACATTTTTTCTTTCCCCCTTTTATTCTTGCCACTCCTGATTTCATTCTCCTTTTGGCTCCGCACGAGGCACACTCTTGGAACTGGTCAATCCGCAGCACCCAGTGGGTTTGAGCTTTATTTTTAGACTTTTCGTTATAGGCCTCAAGATAGGCAGCGGTCTGGATAAAATAGTCGTCCCAGATATTGCTTCCGGTCTTGATGTCCAACACGCCGAGCTTCCCGTTGACCTCTGCTACCACGTCCAGCGTACCGCTGTAAAAATGTTTTGCGCTCACCACTCTTTTTTCTACTGCCTCCACATCCACCTTATGCTCTCTGAACCACTCCAAAAAAGCATTGATTGAAGGTTGAATCTCGGAATCAATTTTTGGCAGCCGTCCCAAAAGAATATTTTCTACAGTTTCGTGGATCAGGGTGCCCCAGTCAGTCAGCTTCTTGCGTTTGCGCTTCATATGGGCAAAGCTTTTTTGGTTGGCCAGCCAAATCTCCAATCCAGGCTTATGGATTATCTTGCAGATGGAAGTGACTCTTGGATACCAAGAGCCATCAATTTCATAGCCGTGTTTGTTCTTAAAATAGCTCGGTGTCATGCTTGTAATTCCCTTATAAAATTCTTTTTATCTAATATTATTTTAACAAAAAAAAGAGTTGTTGACGAGCCCTTCTTCTCCTTATTTTTCCTGCCTTGCCAGTTGCCCGCAGGCAGCTTCCACGTCCCTGCCAAAACGATATCGTTCTGTGACTGTGATGTTTGATTTTTCCAAAAACTGCTTAAATTCTTTTATCTTTTCGGGCGGAGAGGAGCGAAAATCAGAACCAGTGGGATTATAGGAGATCAGGTTTACGAAACAGAGAGGGTTTTCCAAGTTTCTGATTAGCTTCACTAGCTTTTCCGCTTCACTGAGAGAGTCGTTAAAGCCCTTGATCATCAGATATTCCAGCATGACGCGGCGGTTGGTTTTTTTAATATAAAGTTCCAGGGCATTCATTATCTTGGCAATGGAATATTTTTTATTAAAAGGGACAAGCTTGGAGCGAAGCTTGTCTGTGGGAGCATGCAGAGAGACGGCGAGGTTGACTTGCAATTCTTCTCTAGCCAATTTTTCTATCCCCTCTGTTATTCCGACCGTAGAAATGGAAAAACTTCTTGCCCCTAAATTGAATCCTTCTGGGTCGTTTAAGGTTTGGATGGCATTCAGGACGTTCTGGTAATTCAAAAAAGGCTCTCCCATTCCCATAAAAACCACGTTGGTAATTTTCTCTTGCTTTTTTTCTAAATAGCGAGCGAAGAGCAGGACCTGTTCTACAATTTCTAAAGATTCGAGGTTTCTCTTGAATCCCATTTTGCCCGTAGCACAGAAAAGGCAGCCTACGGGGCATCCCACCTGTGAGGAAACGCAGACAGTGTTTCTCTTTCCCTCGTGTCTCATTAAGACAGATTCTATTTCTAGGCCGTCTCTCAGGGTGATTACGGCCTTGACAGCCTTCTTGTCAGAAGAAAAAAACATTTGAGCATCAATTCTCAAGGAACATTCTCTGCTTAGCCTTTCCCGTAGTGCTAGGGGCAAGGCAGTAGCCTCTTTCCAGTCTTTGATAAGGTGCTGGAAGACAGCTTTCTTAACCTGCTGCTTACGGTAATCAGGTTCAGGTTCCAATATTTGTTCTAAGTTCGATAAGTCCATACTATTCTATTCTATGATCTCAAAAATCTTGTTTTTTCTTTTGCTCCCCCGGACCAACCTTACTTTTGAAACTGGCAATTTTAAAAAAGAAGCTAACGCCTCTGTAGCTCTCTGGTTGGCTTTCCCTTGTAAGGGCTTTTCCTTAACCTTGACCTCAAAGCTGTTTTGGCTTTTTCTCTTGACCTCTTCTTTTTTTGAAAAAGGAAAGACCTTGACCTTGACCAACATATCAATGAATCTCTGCACCTGGATTAACTTCCTGGTCTGGCCTCAAAAGCACCGGCTTCCCTTGGGAGCTAGCAGCTAAAAGCATACCCTGGCTAGTTTCACCGAAGATCTCTTTCTCTTCAAGGTTTGCCACAATCACGATCTCCCTGCCTTTTAATTCCTCTGGCGAGTAAGCTCCTGCTATACCAGCTATGATTTGTCTTTTTCCTAATTCTTCTCCGAGGCTTATTATTAATTTGAGCAGTTTGTCTGAATTTGAAACCCTTTCCGCTTTAAGAATCTTTGCCACTCTGAGATCTATTTTTTTAAAGTCATCAAAACTTAACATGCTTTTACTTTATTTTATTAATGTTTTTTAAGATTAGTTTAAACCAATAAGTGAAATTCTCAGGATGCCCTCTAACCTCCTTTTTGAGATCAGAGATTTTAACCCATCTCCAGTTTCTGACCTCCTCAGGATTGGGCTCTGGTCGGCCACTGAAGACTCCTTTTAGAACGTGGTCAAGTTCATTCTCTATCATATCCCCCAGTTTCTTTTTGTATTGAAAACTGAAAACTTCTTTTAATTCACAGTCAATGCCCATTTCTTCTTGGAGTCTCTTTCTTGCTTCAAGAACGAGGTTAAATCCTGGACGCGGATGAGAACAGCAGGTGTTGGACCAAAGGCCGGGAGAATGGTATTTTGTCTGGCCCCTCTCTTGTAAGAGTAGCTCGCCCTGGGAATTAAAAATTAGGATGGAAAAAGAGCGGTGGAGCTTCCCCTCCCTGTGTACTCTTATCTTCCCCCCTGTTCCTACTGGCCGGTCATTACTGTCTACTAGAATGATTTCCTTTCCGTTTTCTACCATTGAACAAGGAATTCGTGACTTTCATCTCCTCGGTGGATACACTTTGTTTCCTTACAGGTTATCTTTTCGCTGTTCACAATCATTTTAACCACGCTGGAAAAATATCCTTCCAGGGTTAGGCAGTGGATAGGATGAAAAGAAAAATCTTTCAGTTCCAGTTTTACATATTGTTCTTCCTGGTTCAAATCTACAACCTTTAGGTCCCCTTTGGTATAATTTTTCTTCCACATGACAGATACCTGGCTGGCAGCCTCTTTAATGGAAACAAAATACTTCATGAAGATCCTTACCAACAACGAAGTCTTGGATTCAAAGGATCCCATTTCTTTTATTTTTTCTTCATCAAAGCCAAATACCTCTTTGATGGCCAACAGCGTGATAATCTCTAGCCCAATTGGATAAAACTTCATTTTGCTTATTTTCTTAAAATCAATTGGCTGTCCAAGCTCTTGCATCCTTTCTTCTATTTTTTTCAAACCTTCTTCTCCCTTTTCTTTGACTACGAAATCAGCATGGCTTTTAATGGCCACTCCCCTGGTTTCACCCTCTTTGTCCATTATTTGCTCGATTTCTTCTTTTGAGAGCTGATAATCTTGTGGTTTCATTTTAATTATTATTAATTATTATATTTAGCTCTATAAGGTCAGCTAGAAAAAAAGACTGTGATTTTTTTTCTAAATTATTCTGATGTAAGACTGCACTCAACCCTCCTTTTTGCAGGTAATTCTTGAAACGTGCATAGTTTTCAGAACCGGCAAGATATTCAATAGAATGCAGAAGAAGAGAAAGGGGGTTCTTGGGAAGGGGAACCTGAAAGTCTGCGAGCAACAAGAAGCCGTCTTTTTTAACCACTCTTTTGAGACTAGATATTGTTTTTTTTCTTTTCTCCTCTTTCATTTCATGTAACCCAAGGGTAATAGACGCAAAATCGAATGCATTATCTCCAAAGGGCAAGCTGCTCGCGTCTCCTAATTGAAAAAGGGTGTTGTCGAATTTCCCTTTTCTTTTCTTCTCTTGAGCTTCTTTGATCATTTGAGGGTTCATGTCTATACCCACAGACGCTATTCCTTCCTTGGCATAAAAAAATATCTGGTCACCAGTTCCGCAACAAACATCCAGGGCTTTATGGCAATGGTTGCGCAAGGCAAAATTTGTATTATAGATTCTTAAGTCTCGGAGAAAAGGGTCAAAGACAATGGAATATAAGGAAGGCATATTAATTCTTCTGTTCTGTTTGTTCTTCTATTACGATAAGGGCGTGGAAATCTTGAAAAAGAGCATAATCCTTGGGCAATCTCTGTTCAAAATAATTTTGCAGATGATTATAAGAAAGATTTTTCGCCAACCCTTTCCTTTTAACAAATCGCTTAGTGTATGCGTCAATCACGAACACAGGTTTTTCAAGAGCATAAAGGAGGATGCTATCTGCGGTTTCCTTTCCCAGTCCCTTGACCGACAAAAGTTTTTTCCTTAATTCTTTTTGGGGACGCTTTTTCAGTTCCTTGATACCCTTGTTCTCAAGCACAAATTCAGAAAGATTACAGAGATAGTCTGTTTTTTGTTTATAAAATCGAGAAGGTCTGATTAATTCAGATATGACCTTTTTATCCTTTTGACAAATGCTCTTAAGATTGCAGAGTTGCCCTGCCTTCAGGTTGGAAATTGCTTGCTCTGCATTATTCCAGTTGGTATTTTGAGTCAAGACAGCGCCAATCATTACCTCCTGTTTTTCCTCTTCATTCTTGGGCCTTTTACACCAGAGCCTCCATTGGCCCAGGGGTTCTCCGTGTTTATCCAAAAGGTTTTGATATTGCCTTTCTATTCTGCTCATGAATGATTATTTCCATTCAAGAACAAAATAAAAGATTCCTTTTTGGCCCTTGGACGCAGAGACCTGCCGACATTCCACTTCACTCTTAACTATCATCTGTAAGATGGTGGGAAAATATCCGCACAGAAATTGGGCGTGTAACGGGTGGAGAGGAAAGTCTTTGAGCTTGAGCTTGCCTTGTTTTTTTTCTTTGTCTAATTCTATAATTTCCAGAGAGCCCACCGTAAAATAGGTATTCCACATGGTTTGCACTTCCTGAGCCGCTTTTTCTAAAGACAAAAGATATTTTGAAAACAATCTTATAATCATTGAGGTCTTTACTTGGAAAACTCCCATTTCCTGGAATCTTTCATCTGGCCAGTCAAATAGTTTCTTGATTGCAATCAGGGTAACGTGAAGAAGACGGAGCGGATAAAAACCAATATCCCTCATACTTTTGTATTCCACAGGAAAGCCTACCTGAGTAATCGCTGACTGAAGCAAAGCCAATCCGTCTTCACCCTCTTCTTTCAACACAAAGTCCGCAATGTTCTTGATTCCCACCCCTCTTATCTTTCCTTTTATTTGGGCTATCTCTTTTGATTCTTGTTTGGTGATAATGGCCTCCATTTTTCTAAACAATCTTTAATATTCCAACTCATTAACTCTTTCCCAGTTGTTTTCATTAAGCACCACCAATTCATCGTCTCCGATTATATAAAGATAGTCGTCCATATAGACAGCCCTCCTTGATTGAATATTGCTCACTGCCTTAACCAAGCTCATCTTTCCTCCTTGGTAAGAAAAGACATATCCTCCCTTGCCTCCGGGAAGGAAAAAGACCTCGTGTTTTTTGTCCAGAAGAAAAGCGTGATGGGTGTTCAGAATGTCTGACCAGTATTCATTAAGCGTGTACTTGTCTTTTTCTGTAGGATTTTCTGGATTGCTAACGTCAAAGAGTGAAATTTTTACCATAGAGCCCTCTTTTCCAATGCCTAAAATGAGGTCTTCTGAAATGGGGTGCAGATAAGAAGAATAGCCTGGAATCTTCAGCTCCCCTTTTAATTCAGGGCTCTGGGGATTTGATAAATCAAGCACGTAAAAGGGGTCAATCTGTCTAAAGGTAACCAGATATCCCATGTCCTGGATAAACCTTACAGAATAAATTCGTTCTTCAAGTCCTAAATCTTTTACAGTGCCGGAGATATTTAATTCATTGTCCAAGATATAGACGTCGTTGGCGCTTTCTGTGCTCTGGGGCCATCCAATTCCCCCAAGTCCCCACCAGAACCTGTTTTCGCCAATAGTGGTGGCTATCCTCAAATGATGTTCATATTCATCCAGGGCAAACTGGTTAAGTGGACTTCCTGGCACCTCTCCATGAGCTTCTATAGCCAGAGAATCAAGGTCGATCTTTACAATGCCTGTTTTCTCCAGTTCCCTTTTGTGTTCTTGGTAATAGTCTCCCAACCTGTTCTGTATTTCATTCTGGATTCTCAATCTTTCGTCACTGTCCAATGAATTTTGGTATCTGGTCATCAGAACCCCGAATTCTGTCATTTTTGCGGTTTCACTGATATCATAAGACATTAAATTTTCCAGACGGGAAAGCAGCCAGCCAGGCATAAGATCTTGGCACTCAGTGGCAAAGAATTCATAAAAGAAATTAATCAAGCTGGGGTAGTAATAATAGGTTATGTAGAGATTTTCATCCGACATATAGACGACTGATGCGCCAGTGGTGCCTACAAAAGAGATGTTCTTCTCGGTTACTCCAGACGCAGGATCAAAAACAAAGGCGCTATAGGTCACGTCTGTTGGAATTCTGGTCGTGGGATGATAAATATCCTGGCACTTAACTTCCAGGACTTCCCCGTTTAAGGACAAGGGCCTTATGGGGCAGGGATTGAAAGAGTCAATGTTTTTCCTGGTCACCAAATAGACCTTTCCATTATAGAGCCTCGCTCCTGCCAAGTAGCTGTTTTCTTCCAGCTCCATCTTCCATTTTTGCTCCGGGTTCTGAGGAGAAGAAACATCATATCCGTAAATGTCGTTGCCAGAAAACAAGACCAGGGAGTTTTCATGTAAGAGCATATCCCCTGCCTTGTCTATCTTTGCATCTATTTCAAGTTCGGAAGGCGGAAATGCCTTAATCACTTTTGTCTCACCCTGAGTTCTGGGCGGCACTATCCCCCCCCACTCTCTTATGTAGTAGCCTCGGGCAGATGAAAAATAAATATTCTCCCCGTCTGTTTTTACAATGTCTGGCTCATCAATCCCCGCTACCTGCACAGTGGTTTCAGAGACCCTCTCTGCTCCGCCACCTGTTTCTTTTTGGAGAGGTAGAGCAACATCAAACATCTCCTCCCCGATGGATGGTCCCCTCGCTCCTCCCAGCCCCAATCCAAAATCCTGGTAGGAATAATTGGAGGCCGCCTCTTGGAGATATTGTTTAAATTCCTCTTCTGAGGAAAAGCTTTTTATTTCCCCCTCGGTATCAGGAGAGATTTTGATTATCGGTCCCTCTCCTGGCGGAGATATGGTAATGGTATAGGGCAGGGAATAAATTTCTGCCGCAAAATTTATTAAACCCAAAACAACTGCAAAAGAGGTTACGAAAAAGAATACCCCGTAGGAAAAATCTGTTTCGTTTTTCATGGTTAAAGAAGCTTAAATTTATTAATAACTAGACCGAACTGGTAACCAAGGTATTTGGCTGCCTTTCGGCAGTAAACCATACGGTCTGTGAATATTTCAAAATACTCCATGATGGGGACGAACTTGCTATCAATCCGGAGGGTCAGGGTGATCCTCTTTGCTTTCTTGTCCACCTTAATGTTGGATTCCTGAGTAGCGTAATTTACCCGGTCGTGGATGTCGGCCCGGATATCCTCCATTTCTTCATCAAGTACCCGGGAGCGGCGGACGTCTGATTTGTCAGCCAGCACCAAGACAGCTGCGACAGGATTGGAAAAACTCATCTCTTCCCGGTCATGGTTGGAGATGGCCTGCATAATAATGGATATTTCTTCTGGTGAAAAAGAATCTTTGAACAGCTGGTGAAAAAGGAGAGCAGTCAGGTAATTATGGTAGTCTCTGGTCATAAAGTTTCCCATATCGTGACAGAAGCCAGCGATTGCTACCAGTTCTTGTTCTTTTTCAGAAAGACCTATTTCTCTTGCGATTTCCCTCCCTCTTTCTGCGACTAGATTGGCATGCTCCAGGCTGTGCTCTGTGTATCCTGAAACCTCCAAGGTTTTCTCGGTTTGTTTAATAAATTCAAGGACCTGGGGATTTTTTTTGACTTCAGATAGTTTAATCATTTTTTGCTAATTTTTTATTATTTTTTTCTATAAAACTCTTGGTTCTTTTGATGTGCTTAACTCCTACCAAGATCAGGGCTGGGGTAATAATTTTCAAAGTTTGGAAATCAAAGAAAAAAGCAAACAAGACAGCGCCGATCATTCCAATCATCCTTCCTTTAACCTGGGAAATGAGCACCTTAATCAATGCCTTTATCTTTTCCTTCGTTTTTCCAGGCCACTCTTTTTTAACCAAAGAATCAGCTTCTACTGTCAGTATAAAAAGGATTACTATTGCCAGAGAGAGAAATAGCAGTTTCCAATTCAGGAACAACATGGCTCCACCCAGAGAGGCCAAGCCCCTCCCTCCCTTGAATCTGAGAAAAATCGGCCAGTTATGACCGAGGACTACAAAAAAGGATGCCAGGGTTAAGGCTGTTACGGAAGGAGCTATCTGGCATGTCATCCAAAGGGCACAATATCCTTTTCCCATGTCTGCGACCAGCGCCAAAGCAGCGGCTGCAAAGCTTTTTGTTGCCCGATAAACGTTTGCAGTTCCAATGTTTTTGGATCCGATCTGGAACAGGTTTTTTCCATAGAAACGCCCTATATAATAACTAAACGGGATAGAACCAAAAAGGTAACTAAAGATCCCGATAATCAAAAGGGTGTTTTCCATGGTTTACTACTTCCCTTTTGCTTTGGCCTTTTTTCTCTGTTCTTCTTCCTCCAAGCGTTTCTTGGCATCCTTGGCCTGCTTTGCTGATCTGTAAGTGTGTTGCTTGGTCCACTTTCCTCCAACTTTTTTGAAGAGTGTCTTTTTGAATCTTTTATAAGGCATGATTTGAATCAATTTACTTTTTATTAAACTTTTTATAAATCTTAACAAAGTCTATCCTGTCCGCTACTAATTCACCGATAATGGCAAAAGGGATGGCAAGCAGAACAATAATACCTACAGTCTGGAGAGTGATCCGTTCTCCTGTGGCTAGCTTGATGGCCAACAGATCCTCCACTATACCTATCACGATGCCGAAAACCAGGAATTCGAACATCACTTCTATTTTCTTAGGCTCCATGTGTTTGGGTTTTAAGAATAAGACTTTATTAAACCTTTGGATAGTTCTTCAGTATTTTTTACCATTAGAGGTTCTTGATAGTCAAACCTCTTGTGATTTTATTCTTCCTGCCATTCCAATAAAAATTCGTGAGTTTCATCCCCCCGGAACCTGCATTTGACCTCCTTTCCAGAAACCGACTTGTTGACAACCATTCTGAGCATGGTGGCAAAGTATCCTTGCAGGATCTGGCAGTTGTAAGGGCTGAGCTTCCAATTATCCAGCCTTAATACCATGTATCTTTTCTGTCTGTTGATTTCCTGAAGTTTTAAATTTCCTTTTGAAAAATAGAGTCTCCACATTCGGGATATCACATTAACCATTCGTTCTAGAGACACGAAATGCTTCATGAATATTCTGATTAATGGAGATACCTTGGCTTCATTCCTCCCCATTTCCTCAAAGTCTTTTTCATTATAGTCAAAACTCTTCTGGATTGCCTCCAAGATCACAGCCTGAAGGCCCAGGGGATACATCTTCATCCTTTCTATGCCGCTGAACTTGAATTCATACCCTGCCTGGTTGATCATTTGCTCGACATCTTCAAGCCCCTTCTCCCCCTTTTTTTTCAGAACATATTCTTTGTCTTCTAAAAGAGAAAGCCCCCTCACCTCTCCTTCTGTTTCCATTAGTTGTTTTACTTTTTCTGCTGACAGTTTATCTTCCATAGAATTATTCTCTTTGTCTACGTAAAAGGGTGAATGTCCTCTCCCTTTTATCGTACAAAAGGGTCCAGTCCCTATCCTGATCGTCTTCAAACTCTGCTCTTCCCCTTAATTTTGCAGCCTCTAGTAAGGTTTTAGCCTCTTCTTTTTGCAAATCCTTTCTAAGATAATAGAACCCCTTTTTATCGGTTTTTTTAAAATTGACCCTGAAGCCGTAGATTTTTTCCTTTTTAATTTCTTCTTCCATATTTTTATTACCAAGTCACAATATATTCGTGGAAATCATCCCCTTTATAGGTACACTTTTTTTCCTCTGCTTCTACTTCTCCCTTTACCATCATGCCCAGAACGGTAGAAAGTGCCCCAGCTAGGATCTGACAGTGGGCAGGGTGAAAGGTGAAGTTCTCAACCCTGAGACGAATGTATTTTTCTTCTTCATTAAAATCAACTAATTTTAACTGTCCCACTGTAAAATATTTTTGCCAAACTTTTGGTACTTCTTTTGACATCCTCTGGAGAGAGAAAAAATATTTCATGAACAGCTTCACGATCCAGGAGGTCTTGCAATGGAACCTTCCTACTTCTCGGAACTTCTGATCGTCGTAATCAAACAATTCTTTCATCATCTCCAAGGTAAGAGCTTCCCATCCCAGAGGATAAAAAGACATTCTTTTTAGCTCCTCATATTTTACAGGAACTCCAGCATCATGCATTGCTTTCTCCAGTTTTTTCAAACCCTCCGGTCCTTCTTCCTTTAAGACAAAGTCGGCATGGGTCTTCATGCCCATTCCCTTCACTTCGCCTGAGAGAGCCAGTAATTCTTTGGTTCTGTCTGGTGAAATAATCTGTTCCATGTTTTCTTTATTTTACTCCTTAAGAGGCTCCAGGACAAGTTAATATTTCAAGAAATAGAAAAGAAAATGCTCCCACTAAACAAGCAGGAGCGCGCCCCTCTTTTAATTATTGATCTATTCTCTCTGATAGGTAGCTACAAATTCAGTCCAATCAAGGATGTGTCCATCCATTTCTTTTTCTAAATCAGACTTATTACCAGAAGCTTCAAGATCCAAGGCCTTATCCAGAGCATATATTTTGAAATGATAGTGATGTGTGCCACTTGGCGGGCAGGGGCCTCCATAAGGATTTTTACCAAAGTCGTTTGTGCCCTGGACAGCCCCCTTTGGCAGACTGTCTTCTTCAATTTTAGAAATGCCCGGATTGATATTCCAGACCAGCCAATGATCCCAGGTTCCCATGGGAGCGTCTGGGTCGTCGACAATCAAAACCAAACTCTTGGCTATTTCGGGGGTTCCGCTGATTTCAAGCGGAGGGTTGACGTCTTCCCCGTCGCAAGTATATTTTGCAGGAATTTCCCCGTTGTTTTTAAAAGCAGGACTTGTTATTTTCATATTTTTTTGTTCTGGTATTGTTGAAAGGTAGGTCTCTTTCGACCTTTGGACAGAATACAAGACAAATGTTGCTATCAGCAAGGTGAGAATGGTTAGATAGAGAAGTATTTTATTAAGAGTGTCCATATTATTGTTTGATTAGATTACCGTCCCGATCTATTTCTCCTTGGAATATCCTGGTGGCAGAGATTGGCTTTCCATCTTCTGCCAGGACAAAGCTTATTTCTACAATATCAAAGGGGTCCTTCCCTTTCTCCCCCCGCTTTTTATTTATCAACTCTGCAGTCCCTATGGTTTCTGGTGAAACTACAATAACGTCAAAGTCCTTTTCTAGCGTAGGGCCGAACTGATCCTCTATCTTAATGATTTTGGGAATGCTTTCTTCCAGCTCTGATCTAATGAATTTTTTCAGATTCCCCTTTCTCCTTTCAAAAGGAGCCACTTCCCTGTTTTTTGTCTGGTGAGCCATCTTGTCTGAGGTCAGTCCGATGGTGACTTCCCCTAGGGAAAAAGCTTTTTTAATCAGTGCCTTATGTCCTTTATGAAAATAATCAAATGTGCCTCCCAGCACCACCTTCTTCCTCCCCTTTTTCTTTTCATAGATTCTTTCCCACCAGAATTGTCCCTGCCAGAACCCAAAGATCCCACCTGCCATAAACAAGACAATGGTGAAGAAGTAATGGATGATAAACCAGAAATCCCAAGAAAGACCGAGTCCATATTTATCAAAGTTATTGGTCAACAGACCAATATACCACATCTCTAGCCAGGCATGAAGCAGAAACTGTAACAATATCCCCAGAGCGACGAAAGATAGAATGTAAATTAATTTTTTCATTTTGTATTTATTATATTTCATTAAGGAATCTTTTTCAAAATGAGGAAAAGTTATGTTCCCATAATACTTCCATCAGGAAGCATTTCATCTGGATGAGGAATTCCTTTTTCCTCCAGCTCTCTTCTTTTGCAATCCTTCCCGTTCTGGAAGCAATACTGCTCTACCCACTTCCTCCTCACTCTCCCCTGCTCATAGAATCTTTTAATCGGGCAGACATCATACCATGGGCAGACATCTCTGTTGTTCATGCTTCTTTTTCAAAGACGGACTGATAAGCTACTTGGTATGATTTAAGGTCTTTTTCTGAGAAAAGAACAAAAACAACTTTCTTCAAGTTTTCATTTCCATCAAGGAAATTTTTCGTTTCTCTTAACGCAATAAGGGCAGCCTTTTCAACAGGGAAACCATAGGCTCCAGTAGAGATAGCAGGAAAGGCAATACTCTCAATCTCCTTTTCTTTTGCAAGCTGCAAAGAGTTTCTGTAACAAGAAGCGAGTTTCCCCTTTTCCCCTTGGTTGCCGCCCTGCCAGACTGGACCTACTGTATGGATGATAAAACTTGCAGGGAGATTATAGCCCTTGGTAATTTTAGCCTGTCCGGTTTCACATCCTCCCAGCTCCCTACACTCTTTTAAGAGATTCGGGCCAGCTGCCTTATGAATGGCCCCGTCCACACCGCCGCCTCCCAAAAGGCTATTGTTAGCAGCATTAACGATAGCTTCTGTTTCTACTTTGGTAATATCACCCTTTATTAAATTTATCCGTTTCTTTGTATCTTTCATAAGAAGACTGGATGTCTTTTTTAACCAAAAGAAGAGTGCTGCCCAACGTCCCTATCAAGAAAACTAAAGGAGAGACCAAAAGAGCACCGAAAAAGAAAAAAGGTTCGTCTGATGTGCCTATCCTTTCCCAGAAGCCTGGGCCGAAGAGGGAAACAAAAAAAGCTGAAGTAAGGTTGTGCAAGAGAATACTGATAAAAAAAGCGGCTGCACCTCCTCCACAAAGCAACAAGAATAGCCTAGCAGTCCCTTTTATCTGCTTTTGGAAAGTGAGGGCTATCAGGGAAAACCCGAGCATTGAAAAGAATCCTCCCAGGACGATAATATAGTTTCTAAAGATGGGAGCAGCAATAATGGTAGTAAGAATAATGAAAAACACCACCACGAGGGCTCCCAGATTGAGCTTAATTAAAAAGAAAGGGTCTTTTTTCATTTCCACTTAATTAAGAATAAATGAAGCCTGTCTCCCTGGTGGACGCATTCCTGCTCTGTTGATTCAACCTCTGAATTCACGATCATCTTAACAATGCTGACAAAGTATCCCTGGAGAACGTGACACAAAAAAGGATGCAGTTTAAAATCTTTAACCTGGATCATGATGTGTTTTTTCTCCTGGTCGAGTTCTGGAACTTCAAGGGTGCCTACAGTATAATATTCTCTCCACATCCTTCCAGCTTCTTTCTTCACTCTCTCTAAAGAAACAAAGTATTTCATGAAAAGTTTTATCACCAAGGAAGATTTTGCTTCAAACCTGCCCATCTCTTCAAAGTCTTCTTCTTTGAAGCCGAACAGGTTACTCATCACTACCAGGGCTACCCCCAGCCATCCCAGGGGATAGAAATTCAGGGCCTTGATGTCTGAATAAGGGAGGCCAAGATCTGCCATTGCTTTTTCAAATTTCTCCCTCGCTTCTTTCCCTTGCTTTTCTTCAATGAACTGGGCTTCGGTCTTAAACCCAACCCCCCTGGTCTCGCCCTCGAGATCCATCAGTTCTTGAAATTTTTCTGTAGAGATAAATTGCTCCATGTTTTTGTTATTAAGGGATTTCTTGAATTCTTACTATGTTGGTTTTGCCCTCTGTCTTCCAATCTTCAGCATAAAGCATAATTACCTTTTCCCCTTTTTTAGCAAATCCGTGCTCTTTTACTTTAGACAGTATTTTGCTGATATCTCTAGCACTCCTTTTCTTATAAAGGTCGGGGTTTTTAATGAATATGGGAGACACGCCATACAAAAGACAAAGCTGATTCCTTACCTTACCGTCGTTTGTCATACCAATAATGGGCAGGTTGGGACGGAGCCGGGAAAGCATTTGTGCTGTCAGGCCGCTCCTGGTAACCGCTACAAAGGCTTTAACCTTTTCTTTTTGGCAGAAGGGGCTTCTCCAGAGCTTGTAGGCTGAAAAGCAAACGGAAGCTGTCTGGTGATTGAGCTCGTATTTAAAATTATCAGGGGGATCCCTTTTTTGCTCCCAGAAACGGCAAATTCTTTCGGCTACAGCAACAGTCTTTAAGGGGTGTTTTCCAATAGCTGTTTCTCTGGAAAGCATTACTGCATCAGTGTAGTCCAACACTGCGTTAGCTACATCAGAAACTTCTGCCCGGGTCGGGAAAGGACTGTCGCTCATGGAATCCAGCATTTGGGTGGCAGTAATAACAGGCTTTCCAGCCTCGATACATTTTTCAATGATTTTCTTTTGGTAATAAGGGACCTGTTCAAGTGGAATCTCCACCCCCAAGTCCCCTCTCGCTATCATGATGCCATTGGAGGCGTCCAGAATATTTTCAAAATCGTCTAAAGCCTGAGAAGTTTCAATTTTAGCCAGGATCTTAGGTCTTAAAGAGAGTTTCTCAAGTTGTTTTTTTAATAACTCAATATCTTTTCTTTTTCGGACAAAAGAAAGGGCAAGATAATCAATCTCGTGCTTGGTAGCCAGAGAAATATCTTTAATGTCTTTCGCTAAAAGAGAAGGAAAGGAAACCTCAACATCAGGAAAGTTTATTCCTTTCCTGCTTTTAATAATCCCTCCCTCTAAAACTTCCCCAGTAATTGTATTTTGTTTTTTTTCTAGGATCTTGAACTTGATTCTCCCTTCGTCTATAAAAAATGTCCGTCCCTTTTTAATCTCTGATTGGAAAAAGCAATCTGAGATAGGAATGCAGTCTTGATAAGAGTCAAAGCTCTTCTCTTCCACAAAAGAAATCCTTTGGCCTTTTTTAACTTTTCTCTTTTCTCCTGGAATGTTGCCCAATCTTACCTCAGACCCCTGCAGGTCTAATAAGATAGCAACCGGGGTCCCTGCTTTTTCTGAGGCCTTTCTTATCTTTTCAATATGTTCGCTGTGCCACTGGTGGTCATTGAATTTGAGATTAAACCTGAAAACATCCACTCCGGATTTGATTAAAGACAAGAGAGTGGACTGTTTGCTTAAAGAAGGACCCACAGTAGCTATAATTCTGGTTAAAGCCATGACTAGATCTATTGTATCAAAAAATGAATTTTAATCATACATTAAAGAAGAAAGCCAAAAAAAATAGGCGGATGCTATCCCCTACTATAACTCTTCTTCAACGATTTTTTTTATTTTCTTAGTGTACTGTTTTTCGAGTTCCTTGACTTTCTCATTTAAAGCATCCTTTTCTTTTTTAAAATTTACAAAAGTTTCTCTGTATTTCTTGTGTATCTCATTGACCAACGCTCTTACTTGGTCCGAAGTTTTTGCTTTAAAAATTTCATGCACTGAATGCCCAGTTATCCCGATAATCTTTTTTACTTCATTTAGCCTTTTTTGATAACCACCATCATTTTCACCCATTTTTCCACCTCCATTATGTAATTGTTAATATCTATACAATAACACAAAAAGATAACTCCGTCAAATAGAGAGCCACTCAATCTCTTCCAATTTCTCAAATTTTATAACTGTGTCTGCGATTGCCTCTAAGATGGGGAAAGAATATTTTTCCGAAATTAATAAAACAGTTTTTTTATTTAGAGCCTTGGCATACCCAAACTCCAATAATGCACCCTTGCTGGGTTCTTTGTGGTCAACAAAATATAGTAAAGAATCAGACTTTTCAATCTCCTTAAAGGCAGCACTAATTACCTCTCCGGGCAGATATTTTTTTTCTCCCCAGTTCTCTTTATCTCTGAAAAACACAAAAGTCTCATTCCCCTGGGCTTCCAGCAGGGCACATATTTTTTCCAGACTCTTTCTAAGCTTCTTTTTATTCCTTCCTCTGAACTTGTGAGAAATAAAGACCCTCATGAATATTTTAGTTTCTACATTATAACAAAAAATCGCCCGAAAGACGATTTTTTAAATGTTCACAGGTGGGTTAAAAAAGCTTTCTGTTTCCCCTCTGTTCTTTACTGATAAACTTGCGGTAATCACAATATTCACACTCCTCGCCAGATTCTGGTATGGCATCGCTGTCCAGGCACTTTTTAATTTCCTTGATGGTTGGTTCCACCCAAGAGGTATCTCCCTCGTAGGGAATGATTGTTGTTTCAAACTCTAGTCTCCCGTCAAATTTTTCACGGTTTCTCCCCGCATTAGCGAACAAGAAATATCCCATATCTGAAACCTCAAAGCCCTTCTGTTTAAAGATCCACTGATATACTTCCATTTGTTTTTTATATCCCTGCTTGTACTTGCTGTCCAGGGAAATTTCCTTGCTGGTGCTGGTGGACTTGTAGTCTACAATATAGAGCTCATTGGTCTTTTCGTTAATCCAGATATCGTCGACAATACCGCAGATCTGCAGGTTGGTTTCTTCATGAATTGCACAAGCTCCCCGGTATCGATAATGATCATCCCTCCAGACGGAAAGGTCAGGATGCTTGAAAGGAACCGCTTCAATCCCATATTTTTTCATCAACTCGTGGGACTCTCCGTTTTTCCTTAAAAGGTCAAATTCATTTTTTAGCAACTGGTCCACAGCACTATTCAGTGTCCAGGCTGGCATACTTGGCCTTCCCAGGCCCAGTTTTCTGTCTAAATAAAAACAGCGAGGGCATTCCAAAAAGAGGTCAATCTTTGACCTGCTGATCCTGAATGGCTGTTTGGACTTAGGATTGTAGAGGTTACTTTTTCTTTTATGATAGTCGCTCATTTTAAATTGTTTTAACTGGTTTAATTTTGTATTGTTCAACTCTTTCTCCTGGTTTGAAAACAAAGTCAGCCATTATCTTTTCTCCCCTGAGGACATAGGGCAACCAGAATTTATCGTCTGACCACATACTAGAAAAGGGAAGAGCTGAGACCTGAAACCACTGAGGCGCCATTTCTTCTGTTTCTTGTGGTTCACCTTTCCAGTTTCTGACCAAGAACACGTGCACCTGTTGATCCCAGGACTTCGCTCCTTTGATATAAGGAAAGTAAAAATTGAGGACGCCCACTTTCTCTACTTCTTTGGGATCGATCTTGATCTCTTCTTTTGTTTCCCTGATGGCAGCATCTATAATGTCCCTGTCGCCTTTGCTAAAATCAAGCTTGCCTCCTACCCCATTCCATTTTCCTTTTCCAAAACCCCTCTTTTTCATGGCCAAAAGAACTTCTTTTCCTCCCGATCCTTCTTTGATTAAAAAGCACAGTGTGGCTTGTTTCATTTTTATATACTATCACAAGGAGCGGACAAGTCTATATAGCGCTGACACAGGGAATGAGCAAGGAAAAGGTAGTACCCTTTCCCCTTCCCTCACTTTCCACGTCGATCTTGCCCCGATGGATACTAACCAATTTTTTCACAATAAAAAGGCCAAGACCCGAACCATTAGGATGAGTGGAAACAGCTTCATCTCCTCGGTAAAAAAGAGTGAAGAGGTTTTCCTTATCTTCTTTACTGAGGCCGATCCCAAAATCTTTGACTTGGATATCGAAAAAATTTCCTTCTTTTTTCTTTTTCAGATCCAAAGACACGATCACTTTTTTTCTTGATGCACTTGATGGCGTATAGAGAATAGCGTTATCAATCAAGCGAGATATTATACGGCCAATCTTTTGTTTGTCCAGGAGGGCTAAAGGCAGTTCTCTTTCAGGCTTCTCAAAAACGAGATCAATACCTTCTTTCCCCGCCAGATTTCTGAAATGATTTACTATTTCATCCATTATGTCCTCCATGTGGTAAGGGGAAAGATCCACGTCGGTTGGGTTACCCATTAATTTCTGGGCAGTCAGAATATCGTCAAGAATGGTGCTCAACCTTTCTGAAGCAACATAAAGCTTCTGGATGTATTCTGGCTGTTTTTCTTGAGGAATCTCTCCCTCCGCCAACATGGACGAGAGTCCCTTGATGATAGAAACAGGAGTCCTTAACTGGTGATTTACCACTTTCAAAAACTCTGTCTTCATCTGGGAAAGAGTTTCAATGTTCTGATAAGCCTTGGTAAGCTTTTGAGCTAGTCCTTCCATCTCCTCTCTTCTTTCGATTTCTTCATGGGTGGACTTAATCAACGAAGTTCCAAAGACCAGGAACAAAAGGAAAATAAATATGGTGAGTAGCCTTAGGGTAGTATTGGGCATGGAAAAAGGCAGGGTAAATAAAACAAGACCCATAATGCCGACTAAGATTTCAGTTAATATTACCCTCACTCTAAAAAGATGATATTTGATAATAGCAAAAGCAATTACCAGAGGATAAAGAAAAATTAGAAGGTTCCCATAAGGATAGAGGGGTATTCCATACCATTGAGGAAGATTAAAAAGACCGGCGACACTGAGAATCCCAAAAGCCAAAAGGAAATAAGCTATCTGCTTGCTTTTTTCTTCCTCCTGCTGATCGTGGCTCCTTACCAAAAGGAAGAAAGTAGTTCCTGCTATCAGCAACCCCCAGATAATGTTGAGCGTGGCGCCAATGCCAGCCTTGGGCCAACTGGAAAATGAATATTCATATGCGCCTTGAATATAAAAAGGAGTAAAGACGGGGAGTAAAAACAAGAAGGAAAGGAAATAGAGCCATTTCAAAAACTTTTCTTTATAAGATTCGAGATTCAAGAAGACCAAGATCAGATGCAAGAAAAGAACAGAGGAAAGGGTGCTGGCAATAGTAATGATTTTTATCAACCAAAAGTTCTTATGTCCATTTCCAGGTGCTTGCCAAAAACCATAGCCCAACTGCCAGATAGCCAAAAATAAGCAGAAAAATAAAAAGACGCGGCTCACTTCTTTTTTCCGATTGTTCACATAAACAAAGACGCCGGTCAGAAATACCAGCAAGGCATTGATGAATCCTGAATAAGCTAGAATATTCATGATAAAAAATAAAAAAGTCTTTAGAAAAAAATGTAAAACAGCTTATCGTTTTCTAAAGACTTAACGATAAAATAAGCATCAGAGTGGTTTGACCGCTCTGTTGACCAGGATCTGAAATCCTCCAGTATCTTGCCATTGCAAATCTTTAAATCCTGCTGATTTTACTATTTCTGCGTATTTTTCTTTTCCAAAGACAGGATAGATTCCCTTGTCTGCTTTTTCCATTACTGGCTCAAAGGCTTTGCTTAACTTATAAGTAAACAAGGGCAAAAAGCATTTCAGCTGATAATTCTTGATAGGGTTTAAAAGGAATCCCAATCCTTTTAGTACACCCTTCCAGGTGCTCACGCCTTTCACTGTGCTAGTCCAGACCAGCCATCCGCCCGGTTTCAAAATCCGAAATATTTCACGAAAGATGTTCTTTAATCCAGCTGCTCCGGTTTCTCCCTGAGAGCTAGGAACAAAGGTCAGGGCTTTTGCTGATATGATACCATCAAAACAGTTATTGTCGAAAGGTAGTCTTTCTCTTAAATCAATTTGTTTGAAAAACATATGGGGTTTTCCTAATTTCTCCCACTTGTCGCGGGCTAGTTCCAAATCTAGGTCAGCTGCCCAGAGCTCTATTTTACCCCTTTCGATAAGCCATTCAGACGCTGGAAGGTATCCACATCCAAGATCTAAAATCTTATCTCCGTGATTTAAGTCTTCTTCTGCAAACTCCTTGACTGCCTTGATCTCATTCTGAAAATACGGAGTGTTGATATACACCTCTCCGTATTCTTTCATAAATTTTACGTATCTGTTCCCCCAGTACTCCCTTTCCTGATCGTGCTTTCCTAATAAGACTTTCCCTAAAAGGTTAAACTCCATTTTTTTTTCCTCCTTATTAAGATTTTAAATTCTGTTATTAACTATACATTATAATCTTATTGCTTGCAAAATCCCTACCAGCTCATGACAAATTCATGATAATCATCTCCTCGATGGGGACACTTTGGCTCCTCACATTTTGCTGGCTGTTTCATGATCATACTTAAAGAGCTGGCAAAATATCCTCGATAAACATGACATGCCATAGGTACGTAATTAAAATTTTCCAGTCTGGCAATTACCTGTCTCTCCTTTTCGTTTGCCTTTATCACCTTGAGATTTCCTACGGTATAGTGTTGTCTCCAGATCTTAGGAGCGTGAGCAGATAGAGCATCAAGGGAAACGAAATATTTCATAAACGTCCTCACCATCAAGACAGAGCTCCTGGGTGCGAATTCTCCCATTTTATAAAAATCTTTGTCTGTATAATTAAACAAACGTTCTGCAGCTACCAACAAACAAGCCTCTATCCCCAAGGGATAGAATTCCAGCATTTTAATTTCACTGTATTTTATTGGCTTGCCGAAAGACTCAAGAACCCTTTCCAGTTTTTCCAAACCTTCTGGGCCCTCTTCTTTTTCCAGGTATCCTGATACCTGTTGAATGGCAGCCCCCCTGATTTCTCCATCAAGATTGATTAGTTTTTGAAACTCTTCCTTGGAAAGTATTTTTTCCATTTGTCTCTATTAATTGCTCTATTTTTATTTTACCAGAAAAACCAATCCTAGGCACCACAAAACCCCCTTCAAGGGGGCTTTGTAGAAATCCTTTCTTGAGCTTAGGAAGGTCCGATACCCTGACAATCAGGGTCGTCATTATCGGTTAGGCCATCACAGTCATTATCATCACCGTCTCCGCAGGTTTCAGGTAACAACAAGCTTTCGGTTTGGGGCTCATTTTCTGCTTCACATTCCCCCCAATAGCTGTCTTCTCCACAAACCTGAGTTCCAGCTGCACAGATGCCTGGTTCGCCAGTATCACAGGCCTGGGTATCGCCAGGGATACATTCTCCAGAAGGATCGAGGGAGACAAATTCTTGCATGATGCTGATACTGCATCCGAATTTATAGTGTCCCTCCATTTCTCCAAACTCTTCTGGATAATTCTCGTGTAGCCAGTCTAAGATCTGTTCGCAGCTGCATCCTCTTGTTTCTTCAATGGTAAAGTCCTTGTCTGGACCCTTCCCTTTTCCTTTAGGTTTTTCTGTAATCCAGTCTTCTCCATCCCATATCCATCTGTTTGTTCCTAATCTCTTGGTGGGTTCGTCAGCTGTAGTCCCATCGCACATGTCTTGATCATTATCAATCCCATCCCCGTCTTCGTCACAAGAGGAAACCGTAAATTCCCTGGTTAAGCGGATGTCGCTTTCACCTGAGTCCTCTTTTGGGTTGAAGACAAAACAATAGGTTCCAGGCTCCCATTCACAAGTATCAGCCATTGCTGAAAAATTATGAATGTAGTTTTCTTCGTCATACGTCCAGTCGTATTCGTTATTGTATCCATCCACGTTTCCGAACACTGTCCCTTGGCCTGCAGCACAGGTCCCCTGCCTGACAGCCCATTGAACAGGATCGTAATCATCATCGACCAAATAAGCCATGAATGTGGTTAGACCCAAAACAGACTCTCCTTCTTCAGGGGAAGTGATTTCTCCTTCCCTGACTATGCAGTCCTTGGTCTGTTCAACACTGACAGCGTCTAAGAACATTCCCAAGGAATCAGGATTCCCTGTTTCCACAAAAGCCAAACGGGTAAGGTCAGCTTCTGCTGTCAATCCAGTGAATGTTTCAACTGTCCATCCTGCGTCTGATCCTGAGTGACTAGCTAAAACGTCCTCTCCCCAGTAGACCTCAATCTCGTTGTCTGCGTGATTGGGTCGGGGTGACCAAGCGTAGCTGAGCGTGTATTCTCCTCCTTCGCAGGTCTCAATGTCCTGGTATATCCTTACAGAAGCCTGTTCTCCGTTAGCAGAAGTCCAGTCAGTATCTAATTCTGCTGACTGGTCGTTGCTGTAGGCCTCCATCAGGACTCCTCGGTGCAGTTCAAGATTAGCTGTCTCTGGTGCTCCAGAGTATTCTCCTGCCCATTCTACAACCCATCCTGGTACCTCGTCTGAAGAAAAGATTTCCCATTTTTGAGAACTTTCCACTAGAGGCTCTTCAAAGTCACCATTTGTAACGAGGTTTCCTTGCGAGAAAACCCTGTTGGCTTGGAAAAACAGGAAGGCACACACTACGATTCCTGCAAAAAGAATAATTTTATTTCGAGATTTCATATTTTTGAGTACTTTAGCTTTTTCCGACCTTTTTCCTCCTTTCTTTAGTAAGTTTATACTCTCTGAATCAAAAGTCAACAAAAAAATCACCTTTTTTTGGAGCTTCATATTACTGAATCATAAATAAAAAAACATCTCAAACGATGCCTTTAAAAACAAAATGGAGGGAGGGGTCACTGTGAAGTGACATAAAAGAAAGTATTGAAAAAGATTTTGCTTTCTTATGAGGGAGAATAAATCCCTCCCTCTATTTAAAAAGAACTATGTTTTAAATGTATCATCTCTCAGGGAGACGTCAATGTGGAAAACTATTCTTCAAAGTCCCAGGAAATGGCTAGATAAAATATCAAGGGCGCTGCCATGGTCCCAATCCTGGATAAAAGAATAATCCAATCTTCAAGCAATCCTAATCCATCAAGAACCCCGGCTGCTGCGTAGACCAAAAAACCAAAATCGAATAAAAGGAGTTCTTTTTGTATTCCTTTTCCTTTTTTTCTCCATCTTTCAATTCGCAATCCCACGTCCAGTATGATCAAGAGCACTGCAGGAATAAATATTCCGAACACGAAAATGTTATTGGTAAGGTCATTGATCCGGTATTGGCTTCCCCAATAAGTGGTCCCTTCTGAGGTGAAGCCATAAGTAAAAAAAGTCACTAGAGCCAGGATGACCATTAATGTAAAAATTCCATTAAAAACTTTTTTTATCTTTTCCTGATCTTTAAAGAAGCTCCAGCTCAAATAATAAAAAGCTGGAAGTAAATGAACGTAGACCAAGGGCCCTGACAGCCATTTAAAAAGATCTTCTGTAAAGGAAATGGAAATCGCAATCCATAAAATACCCAGGGAAAGGATAAAATAATCCAAGAATTCACTGTATTCTTTGCCCTTTTCTTCCCTTTCCTTTCTTAAACGCAAAAAAGTAATCAAACTAATGATCCCAGTTAAGAAACAAAGAAAAGTATTATAAATTACTCCAACTTCCATTTAATTTTCAATTGATTTAGCAAAAAGATAGTCATCCCTCAAGACTCCATCTTTCAGGGAGTTGTTCTTCATGATTCCTTCAAGTTCATAATCATTTTTTTCCAAAACTCGCATCGAAGCTTTGTTAAAGGGAAAGACTTTGGCGTAGATTCTTTTTAGTTTCAATTCCTGGAACCCAAAGTCAGTCATCCTTGCCACAGCTTCCGTCATAATTCCCTGGTTCCATAATTTTTCCGCAAGCCAGTATCCAATTTCAGCTTTGTGGGTTTCGAGTGAAGAAAGGCTTACTGCTCCTACTACTTCTTTTTGAATGTCAATTGCAAAGCTTACCCCTCCCCTGTTTCCATTTTCTCGTTCTTTTATTTTCTTTTCAATCCATTCCTCAGCATCCTTTATTGTATAAGGAAAAGGAATATGCATGGTTGCCTTGTAGATCTTCTCGTTGTTGATGTTTTGAGCCAGAGACTCTCCATCTCTTTTCTGGAAGGGTCTTAATATAAAATTTTGCGTTTCAATGATTTTCATATTATTACAATTATGAAAGAGACTGCTACCATAATAAATGTTACCAGTGCTAATCCTGACAGGAGCTTTTTCTTTTTTAAGCCCTCTTTTTTAAATGCGAGCTCCATCCAAAGAGGGATAAATAGTGCTGGGAAAAGATAAGAAAAGTTTGGACCACCCTCTTGCTTTCTGCCCTCCTCAATCAAGAAGGAAACAAGGCCCATGTTGGTGGTGATTATTAATAATAGACCGATAATAATAAATAATTTATGGCCTTTCTTTTTTAAATTATTTTTCATAAATTCAACCCCTTTATTTCTTTAAAGAAGCTCTCGTTGTCCTGAAACAAGACGGCATAAAAACCCATGTTCTCCGCTTGCTCTACATTTAAAACATTGTCATCAACAAAAAGGCACTCTTCTGCTTTTGTTTCTAAAGTTTCTAAAACATACTCGAAAATGCGAGGATCAGGCTTCCTGAACCCAATATTGGCCGAGTTGAAAATATGATCAAATTCATTATAGATTTTAAATTTTTCTTTCAAAACATCCTCTAGCTTAGAAGTATTGTTGGTTAATAAAGAAACGGGATAATCCTCTCTTTTTTCCTTCAACCAGGATAGTAGTTTTTTATTTACCTTTTCCTTTTCTGCTAATTTTTCAACTACTTCTTTGAATTGCTTAAAATTAAAGAGTGGAGCAAAGTTTTCTTCAATGTGTTTTTTTAAGTTTACTGTTTCGTCTAAGCTTAAAATTTTAAAACATGAACTCATCACCTCTCTTGTCTTTCCAGGGGGGAGGGAATACTTTTCATCAAAGTTATTAAAATCAAAACTGCCTTTGAGAATTATTACTCCTCCCAGGTCGAAGACAAGATGTTTGATTCGTTTGGTCATTTTTCCTTCTCTTTTTCTAACTCTTTTTTCAACAAATCCAGAAGATCCTTCTTTTCCTCTGGGGTAAGCTCCTTGAGTTCTTTGGTTTTCTCTTTTTCTCTCTCTACGAAACCTTCAAAGGGTACTGCGATTTTTTCTAATACTTCTTCGATTTCTTTATCTCGTTCTCTATCAGGATTAGTTTCTCTATTTTTTCTTGGTTTCTCCATACTTTCAAATTATTGATTTTATTTTTGATTTTATTAAGTCTCTTGTTTCTCTCATGAAATCCATGTCTTTACCGTAAGGATCTTCAACACCCCAGAAGGTAACTTTTTCAGAGTCAGTTAAAAAGGGAGGGCACTTGTCCTTTTGGCACAGAACATAAACTTTATCGCTTTTTTCAACCATGTCTTTAGTAATGGATTTGACTTTTTTTTCCGAAAGATCGATCCCTTCCTCTTTCATTGCCTCAATTACTTCTTCTACGGGATGCTCGTATTGTTCGGGAGTAAAATTGTAAATACCAGCACTAGAGGCATTATCCGAATCAGTAAAATGATTATAAAAACCTTCTGCCATCTGACTCCTGGCTATGTTACCTGCACAAACGAATAAAACTTTCATAAATTTTTTATTAATGTTTATAATTCTTCGTATTTTACTTCTTTTGGAAATAAGAGCTGAAAAGGATATCCCACGTAATTCCTCTTTATTTTGCCGCAACCCCTTTCTTTCAAAAACCTTACCATTTTTTCTGTTTCCTGTTGAGGATCGACATCTGATCCTCCTTTATATTCTATTTCTACAAAATCCCCCAACCCCTCAACCGAATCTAAAACAACCTCATAGTCTTGGTAGCGCCAAGACCTCCTTCTTTTATCTACGGTCACCAAGTGATTAAAATCAAGTACTTCCAATATTTTTCTAATCTGTCCGGCATCTTTAAGCTCAGTTTCATATTCATCGCAAAAATAGCTTTTGCCAGCTTCGTTGTAATGCCAGTTCTTATAATTGAGATAGGCCTTATCCCCTGCCTCTCTGACTCTCAGCCATTCTTTAATAGGGCGGATTTCTGTAAAATCACGATGAGGTGGTGAAAAATAATCGTCTTTCTGGCTTTTCTCTCCAATGAATTCAGCATTTTCCTTCAAAAACTCTTCCAGGGCTTCCCTCTTTTCAATATTGACCTGTATTTCAATTTCTTTGTTTTTCATATTTTTAATTATCCAAGGTAGTTGAAAAATAAAAGACCAACAAAGCAGTCATGATAGAAATGCGCGCAAGGAGCACAATCCAGGCTTGGGCGCCCAACCCTGCAAAGATCCCTCCTGCTGCATAGAGAAAGAATCCGAAAGAAAAACCGAGGAGCCTTTTTTCTTTCAATCCTTGATTTTTTATCCAGGACCTAATCTTTCTAATTAATTCAATCAGGATAAAAATTGCTCCGGGTAAAAAGAGACCGAAAGTGAAAATATTGTTGGCCAGTTCATTGGGCACCACGTTGGCACCCCAATACCCCATCTCTGGTTGCGTAAATCCATATAACTCCAGAGCGACTACAGCAGACACAGACACCAGAGAAAAAAACCCATTAAAGAGCCACCTCAGTTTCTGCTTTCCTTCAAAAAAGCTCCAACCTAGATACTGAAAAGCAGGCAGTAGATGCAGATAAGTAAGAGGGCCTGTAATCCATCTGTAGAGGGTGATACCCACCTCTGGTTTATCCAGCCAGTTGTAAAAGATGCCGATACTAGAAATCAGCCATACCAACCCAGAGAGTAAACAAAAATAATCCAGGCCTTCGTTGTATTCAATCTCTTTTTCTTGCCTTTTCTTTCTCAAAGAGCCAAAGATCCCGACTCCGGTTACTCCAATCACAAGAGAAACGAAGGCGTTGTAGAGGATGCCAATATTTCTCATAATTCCATCTTATCAAAAAATCCTCTCCCTGTCTGTTGGTAAAACAGTATCAATTCCTTTTCTTAGCTACAAAATAGAGTCTGCTGAAATATTTCCTTCTTTCCTTGCTAGTCCTTCTTTCCCTTCTTACTTCCAGAACGTCAAAACCAGCTTTTTCGAGCAAGGGACAAATGTCTTCATCATCATACCCCCTTTCCACATGCCTTTCGTGGAATCTTTCGTAAGAGCCATCTTTTTTCTTTGTAAACAATTCAATATCGATCACCCATTTCCTACCATCTCCTCCATGTTGAAAGACAAAATAATAATCTTTTCCCTTGAAAATATCGGGTTTCATTTTTTGGCAAACAGCCAAATCATCTTTGGTATTCATGTCGAACAAGAAAATACCGTCCTTTGATAGGTGAGCGTGCACATTTTTAAAGGTTTTCAGCATGTCCTCATCAGTAAGAAGGTAGTTCAAGGAATCGTAAAAAGAAACTGCTAATGGGAACTCTCTGTTCGCTTTGAAATCTCTGATGTCAGCTTCTAAATATTCTGCTTTTGGTGCTCTTTTCTTGGCTATCTCCAGCATTGCTTTTGACTTGTCTACGCCCACTACCTTAAATCCTTGTTCTAACAACCTCTTTGATATTTGGCCGGTTCCACAGGCAATATCCAAGCACCATCCTTTGGGCACAGAATATTTTTGTACCATTTCTCTGATCAGGTCATCCCAAGTCTGATATTTCTCTTTATTCATGGCTTTGTCATAGAATCTGGCAAAGGCCGTATATTCTTTTTTGCTTTTAATTGGAATATTAGGATAATTTTTCATGTTTATATCACTTAAAATATATATTTTAAAATAACCCTATTTCCAGAATAATTCAAATTTTAGTATGATTAAACAATGAAAAACGTATATCTAATAATTATTGTCTGCTTTGTTCTTGCTGGCTTTTATCTTTTCTTTTTTTACAACGATACTTTTGGCCCTAAGATAAATGAAGAATTCGAGATCAGGGGGCTCCTTTGGAGGACCGTATCTTATTATTACCATCCAGGTATCTATTCTGAATTGTACAGCCCAGAGGACAATCTTTCCTTGATTTCAAAGGCTAAAGCCACAGGAGCAAATTATTTGTTAATCAGAGCCTTTTATAATGGCACAGAAGACGGAGGATTGGTGGGAAATGAAGAAGAAGCTAAAGCAGTCTTAAAGGAAGCTATTGATCTAGCTCACCAACACGGCATGAGAATCTTACTCGTGCCTTATGTTGAATCAAGAGATTACTGGACAACAAAGCAGTGGGTGCTATCAGAAAACCTATGGACAGAAACAGTTCTAAAATGGGCACGTTTTGCACAGGAAAATAAGGTGGGAATGTTTGCCCCTGGCGTAGAAATGAACATCATTTTTCCAGAAGAAACTGCTGCAACCTGGCTCAAAGAAATACTCCCAAGAATTCGAGAAGTCTACAAAGGGAAAATTGTAACTGCTGAACATTATGATATTGAAAAATGGAAAGCCTTGGATGAAGCAGAATCTTTTAAAGGATATGATTGTCTGGGTTTCACTCTCTTTCCCCGCAAGGAGTATGATGGCGTCAGCGATATGAGGAGCTTTAAAGATTATAGAGACTATATTGAAAAAGAAGCGCAGGTCATAGATACGCTTTCTGAAAAATATGATATTCCTTGTAAGTTAGCAATTCCCATGGGTCTGGATTACTGGAGAGGAAGCTATCCAGGGAATCCTGTCCCCCCTGGAGATATTATTGCCCAAGCTTCCAGATTTGGATTAGATATTCTCAAAGAACACAATTTTACTGGAGTTTTTATCTCGCATTGGGCTTCAGAGCCCGACCACCTTGGGAATAGTAAAGAAGTGGAAAAAATACTTCAGGAAAGATGGACCAAGTGAGGGCGAGAGAAGTTAAAACTCATATTCCCAATAAGGCTGCCATTTAAAAGGAATGCTCAGGCACTCTTCAATGGTTTTCCCGTCTATCAGGGTGTCCAGTCCGTATTGGGTAGCCCGGTGTCCTACCACAAGCACTGTTTTTTCTGGATGATTGATTTTGAGCTCTTGATAGAAACCGTGCACCCTCTCCATGGCTTGCTCATAACTTTCGCCATTGGGAAAAGGCTCTTTGATCCTTTGTTTTTTCATAGGACCAACAACAGAAGCTGATTTTCCATTATAGTCCCCGTAATTTAATTCTCTCAATTTCCTTGATATGAAGACTGGTATATCGTCTTTGCCAAAAGCAAGCTTCACAGTTTCTACTGCCCTAATCAGATCCGAGCAGCAGATCAAATCAATTTCAATGTCTTTAAAATAATCTCTCAGTTCCCTGGCCTGTTTTTTCCCTAATTCCGACAACCTAACATCTTTCCATCCAGAAGAGATTTCTTCCTCATTATCTTTTGAAGTGGCATGGGTGGCAAAATAAATTTTCATGGAATTAATTGTTTAATCTATTGTTTAAGAATTTAATTGCATTTTTGACGTTTTTTAGTATGTTTTCAACCTCATCTTTAATGCCCTCGTTCCATAGAACCTGAATTTTATTCTGTTTTGCTAATTCTAAAACCTTAAAAGAAGCGCTTTCTTTATTGTATTTCCTCGCTACAAATAAATTAGTGTCTACCACGACTTTCATATGTTATTATATTATAATAAATAATCATCTATGGAAAAATTTATTATCTTTCTCATCGTTGTCATCTCGATCGTGTTAGGAGCAGGCGCCTATTATTATCTTTCTCTTCCTCCCGAGGAAGAGCCTCTCCCCCAGTACGCCTCCCAGTATCATATTACAGATGCTGAGTGTCGATGCAAATCAGAGCAACACTCAGATATTGTGCTGACCTTCCAGCCCTCAGAAAAAGCTGTCAATAACTTTCCTCAATTTGAGATAAAGGAAATTCCCCAGCAAGCCCAAACAAAAGTTATTTTTTATAATATTGGGGATACTGATATCAGCTTTATCTATGAGAACGTGGTTTCCAATCCCTTAATTTCAGAAATCGATTATCAGAAAAAAGAAGACTCCCTAACCCTCAGCATTCACAGGAAAGGTTCTCTTGTGCCAGCAGAAACCATCAAACAAGAATCCCAAATAATCTTCCGTCTGCCCGCAGGAGAAAAAGAGTACCCAAAATTTACCCTTTATCAGCCAGACGACGACTCCAAGGTTTATCCTTCAAAACAAAACATTAGGGTCTTTGCCTCTCTCAGCGCACCTTTAAAGGAAGCGTTTGTATTCTTCGAGGGAAAACCAGTTGATTTCCAATCCCTGGAAAGAGAAAACAACCAATACGTTCTTGAATTCAGCGAGGTCTTGAGCGAAGATTCCCACTATCAAATAAAGGTAGTGGTAAAAGATCAAGAAGACCGCTTTTCTGCTACTGTTTGGGACTTTGAGGCTCAAATGCCCACCCCCCGTTCTGATCTCACAGCTGATCGTTTTAAGTATCTTGGCTGGTGGGGACAGATAAACGCCAATCAGGTTTCTGTAAGAACAAAACCCACCACCCAATCAGAGCAACTGGATACTTTCTCCACAGCTAATCGCATCAAGGTTTTAAATGAGGTCAATGGAGAGTCGATCGATTCTAATAATCTTTGGTATCAAATAGATGGAGGAAAACACCCAGGTGCTTACATTTTTTCCCGCTACGTCACTCCCATTGAGCAGCCCCAGCTTCCTGAGAAAGTAAAAATTCCTTCAGGAGTGGAATCAAAAGAGCGCTGGATAGATGTTAATCTTACTGATAACATCCTCACCCTTTTTGAATATGACAAGCCCATATTTGTCACTTATGTGTCTACGGGCCGCCAGGAAAATCCAACCATCACTGGCGATTACCATGTTTGGTTCAAGGCTAAAAAAGACAGGATGACAGACGGTCCTCCTGCTATTTCTTACCGTTACGATCTGGTGGATGTTCCCCATGTTTTTTATTATTACGGAAGCTACGCTATTCACGGAACCTATTGGCACGACAAATTCGGCACTTATCAGAGCGCAGGGTGCACCAATCTTACACAAGGAGACGCAAAATTTATCTTCGAACAAACAAAGCCCCAACTGGGGCCGGAGCAAAATAGTCTCAGAATCGAACGGAGCGAAGATAGCACTCTAGTCCACAACCACTATTAAATTTTATCCAGATTTATCCTAATGATTTTATCGTCTTCGGGCCGAGGACTCCCTCTCCCGTCTGTGTTAGAGGTGGTAATGTAAAGGTTACCATCTGGCCCTAAGACGGCCGCTCTTAATCTCCCAAAAACGTCTTTAAAGTGGATATTTAGTGAATCCACTTTTTGCTCTTGAAGACCGATTTCAGCTTCGTATAAGGCGGACCCCCTGAGGCCGCAAAAGAAAATACTCCCATCCTTGTAAGTTGCACCTGCTGGTGCCCAGGTAGTATCTGGACCAGAATGGATTACTGGGCTCACCCTTCCTTCTTGGGTTTCGTTGCCCTGGATTATGGGCCACCCGTAGTTTTTACCCCTTTGGATCAGGTTCAATTCATCTAATCCTGAAAGTATTCCTGACCTTCCGTGTTCCGTAGACCAGAGCTGACCATTCTCATCCCAAGCCAGGCCTTGAGGGTTCCTATGCCCGTAAGAATAAATCGGACTGTCAAAAGGGTTGTCTAAAGGAGTACCTCCATCGTCTTGCAAGCGCAAGATTTTCCCTGCCAAAGAGGAGGTGTCCTGAGCCAGATTACTATTACCAGAGTCTCCAGTAGTGATGTATAAAAGTCGGTCTGGTCCAAACTTAATCCTCCCACCATCGTGATAGGCAGCTCCTGGTATATTATCAATAATAATCTGTTTCTCAGATAATTGATTTTCTCTGAATCTGTATCTCTCAACTCTATTTATTAGCCCCCTATCTGAGCGTGTGGTCAAATAAAGATAGATCCAATTGTTTTCAGCAAAATCAGGATGGAGCGCCATGCCCAAGAGTCCACCCTCTCCAATATGTTCTACCCCTTCAATCTTGGTTGTCTTGCCCTCCTCTCCTATTCTTTTTAGTGTTCCAGGCCTTTCAGTAACCAGGATGTCTCCATTGGGCAAGAATGCAACTTCCCAGGGAATGTCCAAGTTTTCTGCAATTATTTCATAACTTTCTTCTTCGGGCCGAGAAACAACAACCCTAGAATCCGTTAAGGGTTGCAAAAAGTTTAAATAACCAAAATAGAGTATAACCAGAGAAGCGGCAAATAAAAACAAATAGACTATTCTTTTATCCATTTACCACTCTATTTTAAACTTATGGTGGTTTCCTCCCTGATGGGGACATTCTACTTCTGTGCAGGTAACTCTGTTTTTTACAATCAGCTCCATCATGCTGGAAATGAAGCCCTCTAAGGTACGGCAATATTTTGGATAATGATAAAAGTTTTCAATGATCATGGCAGTAAAGCGTTCTTCTTTGCTGAATTCTTCTACTGTTAATTTTCCGAAGGTAAAAAAGTTTTTCCACAAATCTGGAGCTCTTTCTGCTACCATTTCCACCGATCCAAAAAATTTTAAAAAACCTCTAATCATAAAAGGGAGCTTCGCCTCGAACCTCCCAAGTTTTCTAAATTCTTCGTCTTCAAAATTAAAAACCCTGTCTAAGACAAGGGTGGTAAGGATTTCGTAATAAGCAGGGTAAAAACCAAATGGTTTTAACTCCTGGTAGTTAATTGTGCAACCCAACTCTTCCATTTTTTCCTTGAGTTTTTGCAACCCTTCTTTCCCTTGAGTGGATAAAATATATTCTGCTTCTCCCTTGATTGCTAATCCCCTTTCTTCACCCTCAAAACTCTTTATTTTTTCTAGTTCTTCTTTTGAAATAAATTCTGGCATGTTTTCTTATTCTAACAAAAAAATGGTTATTTGACACCTTCATCCCGCTAGATTAGATTAAAATAATAAAATTAAATAAGAGGTGGTTTGAATGTCGTCTGTTTACACGCCAGCTTTTAATAGAGTCAGGGCACTGCTGTATCCCATTATTATCAAATTGTTGGGAGAGTATATCGCAATGGACACCATGGAAATCGGAAAGGAAATTAAAAAAATCAAAGAAGAAGAAAAAGACAAAAAGAAAGATTTTGAGCTGGTTGATTTTAAATGGCTATCTGATTACAGTTATCAAATAAATGGTGTCTTAGTGGACATGGTTAGACATTGCATAGTAGATGAAGTAAGGGATGGATACGAACTGACGGCCTATGGCTGGAAGTTGGCGGAAAACCCAAAAGAAATGGAAGAATTAGTAAAAAGAATCAAATAAAAAAACCGTTTGTTATTTTTTCAAAACGGTTCTTTTTTTAAGCTATTTTTCCTCCTTGATACCTAAGCGTATAGACAGGGTCACCATCTATGAATATTCTTTCTTCTCCTGAAAATCTCGATAGACTTCCTTGCCCTATATCAATATAGCTGTAGGGGTCTCTGTCAAACTTCGTGCCTCCACCAAATCTGCAAATTTCTGCTCTTTTGAACAGAGCTTCTTTTAAAAAGTTAAACACTTTAGGGTCTTCTGTGTGGCCAAAATAGTTCATGGCCCAGATTGGTTTATTTTTTCTATAAACCACTTCCATTCCTATGAAGTTTTTCTTTCCAGGGAAATAAACGTCTCTGTATAGATGGTCCCCTTCTTTATATTCTAGTTGCTTTGAGTTTTCTATTAGGGGAGGACTTACTAATCCCGCATCGCCAGCATAGGTATTTTTTCGAGATTGAATAATAAAACCTTTCAGATCCATATTATCACTCCTTATGATTGTTTAATTTTCTATCTTATTTATAATTAGATTTTCTTTTTTGTCAAACCTCCAAATTCTCTTTTGACAAATATTAATTTCTGATGCATAATTTTATATCTTTAAAAACTTAAAAGGTGAAAAAAATGAACAGAATTCTTTTCCGATTGATATTAGAATATGTTCAGAATCAAGGAGAGATAAACAAAGAAACGCTAGAAAGAATTCAAGAAGAAATAAGTGAAATGAAGAGAAAAGATAAAAAGAGACTCGAAATTTACATGGTAGCTATTGCGCTCTTGCCTGACGTAGATACAGAAATTCTGAGGGAATGTGTTGATGTCCTGTTAGCGCTCAAAAAAAGAAAAATGATCTTAAAAATCATCAATCACCGTGCGCTCATGGAGTACGACCGCAACATAGAGAGAATAAAAGGAATACTAGATGAAACGATCAGACAGATATCAAATCCCAAGAGAACAAAAAAAGAGATTTTTTATTTCAAGACCATTTTTCTATATATTTACTCAAATCAAACTTCCTTTTTAGTCCGTCAGCATTCATGTATCTCACCTTACCAAAAACTTTTCTTTCTGCCCAAGCCCTGTCATGGACTCCAGCTATGCTCCACATAATGCCAACGTATCCATTAGGTTCTCCCCCATCCAGTTCGTATTTATCATTTAAATAAACTGCGGTATCGATTGCTTTTTGAGGATTCTTACTCCATTCTAAAATCTTTTTTGCCCAGAACATTCTCATGTAACCGTGCATCTTTCCAGTCTCCATCATCTCTTTTTGGCAAGCATTCCAGACCGGACAATGGGTTTCCATACCCTCCCATTGATCCAGAGAATACCTGTAATCTCTGGGGTCTCCCAAGTGGCTGTCCAGTGTTTCTTTTGCCCAATCTGGAGCACCCTGGAGGGAATCGTATTGATCATTATAAAAACAAAAATTATCGCTCAATTCCTTACGAACAATAAGCTCCTCTAAGAAATCTTCCTTTGATTCCTGGATTTTTTTTGATTCTTCTCCTTTTCTAAAGCTTTTTACTTTCAAAGCTACATATAAAGAAGAGATCTGGCCAAAATGAAGATAAGGGCTGAGGTCTGAAGTGGCTTTTTGATTAGGATCGTTCCTCTGTTGACTGTAGTCTGGCAATCTTTTCTTTAAAAAAACATTTAATATTTCCAAGGCCTGATTTCTTCCTGATTTGAAATCAGGTTGGTATTCTTTTAAGAAAGGGGCTTTGATTGAATTTTCTAGTGCTTGCCAGTCATTTTTCATTTCAAACCTCACGGAATAAGGATGTTTTTTGGGCAGAGGAAGTTCTTTGAGAAAGTAAGAGAGTTTCTTTTTAATTTTTTTCCGAAAGGTCCAAGCTGCCCATTCCTGTTTTTCCGAAGCAATCCAAGTAGGCACGACATTGTGGGCATCCACTACAAAACAGGGGCAACCTGCTTTTTGAGCAATTTTTTCCTTTACCTCCCTCGCTTTTCTCAGGGGTGAAAAATCAAAATAAACAGAAAAAGGTTTTAATTTTTTAATTCTCTCTTCCCAATTCTCCATCAGCGTCCCTGGAAAAACTAAAAAAGGAATATTAAGTTCCCTCAATCTTTTTTCGACTTCCTTCAGTCCTTCGATCATGAACAAAAAATGGTTCTTGGTTCTGTGCCCTAGCTTAGGGTAGAGATTGAAGATTACTGCCAGAGCTTTCTTTTTTTTCAAAGCTTCTTCTTGGGAAGCCAAGAGGGCCGGGTTGTTTTGCGCCCTCTGATCTCTGGACATAATATAAATGACGGGGCTATCGCCTTTTCGTTCAGCTTCATTTAATTTTTTAACTCTTTTCTCTAAGGAAACCATACTATGATTTTTAAGTAGTTGAATTTTTGATAGAATAAATAATATGGAATTTCAAATCAGCTTGTTAAACAGTGTCTTGCCTTCTTTTGCGACGGGACTGGGAGGGCTTTATACTGCCTTTTCCCTGCTTTCCAGAAAGCAGAAAGACAAAGAAAAGATCAGTTTTGCTTTTTCTTGGTTTTTAATGGGTTCTGTCTTTTTTTTAACAGGATTGCGGATTACTGCCTTTGCTACAGGAGCGCCTGAACTAGACAAAAACCTTTTTTATGCGCTGGAAATCTGTACTGGTTTGGCTGCTGGACCCATGATGTACCACGTAGCCTGGAAATTAACCCGAAACCAAAAACTTACAATTATCTTTACCCTATTTGCTGCAATCTGTGGACTCTTGTTCATCTTTTTTGTTTTCAAGGAAGGCGTGACAGGCCCCAAGATTCTCGTTTCAGGATCTGAATACACACCTCCGACAAAAGCTTCCTTCTTTTTTATTCTCCCTTCGATTATCGGGCTGATTATAGTAACCATTGACCTGATCAAGAGAGCTATTCAATTTTTTATCAGGAAGAAAGAATTCAAGTCTGAAAAATTTCTTTCCAGCCTTTCTTTTTTTATTTTTGTGACTACAGCTGGCTTCGACCAGTTGGGATTCGATACGGGGTGGAATCTGGTAATAATGAGAATTTTTTTGATGATCTCTGCTCTGATAGCCTCTATAAGCTATTCCTCTGTAGAATAGGAAATGTAAAAGATTAAGAGGCTTATGAGTAATACGCCTCGAGAGAAAAGAGGTATCCAGTCCTGACTTCCCAAGGCATCAAAGATCCCTCCTACGGCATAAATAAGAAAACCCACAGCATATCCGAATAATCTTTTTTCTTGCAGATCCTTGGTTTTCTTCCATTTTCTATACCTTTTTATAAGTTCAGCCAAAATACATAAAAAACCAGGCAGGGACAGCCCAAAGGTGAGGATATTGCTGGCCAGTTTGTTAGGGATCTGGTTTGCTCCCCAAAAGCCTATTTCTGGTCTCTCAAATCCATAGACCCAGAAAGCAAGCAAAGCAGATATGGAAATTAGGGTAAAGATCCCGATAAACAAATACCTGATTAGTTTTTTGTCTGGAAAAAAGCTCCATCCAAAATAATAAAAAGCAGGAACCAGGTGGAGATAAGTGAAAGGTCCTCCAATAAAGGTATAAAGCATTCCTCCTACTTCTGGTTTTTCCATCCATTTGTAAAAGCCTGTTACTGGTGTGGAAATCCAAATCATTGCAAACATAAAGAAAAACCATCGGAGAGATCTGTGATAATAGGTATTCTCTTCCCTCTTTCTTTTACGGAAAAGATAAGACAGGAAGAATCCACCTATTGCTAAAAAGGATCCAAGAAACACAGCATATAAAATTCCAAGGTTTTTCATAAAAACTTATCCTCGTTATATTATCTTAGTCTTTTAAGCTTGTTTGAACAAGTAAGAATTGACCAAAAACTTACTATTAGATACGCTAAAATAATCGCAAATATGTTTCAGGACTTTCAAGAATTAATAAAAAAATATTTTCAGGAAGCCGACAGCTCTTCTGAAAAATCGTTTACAGAGCCTGATTATGATTTTTTATCATCTACCTTTCTTTCAGACTGCTGGAAAAAAATAGGGAAAAAGAGAAGAGCGGGAATTAGGGTCCCTCTCTTTTTCATTTACACCAGAAAGAGCGCTGGAATCGGAGAAATACCAGACCTCAAACTCATGATTGACTGGTGTGTAAAAACAGGAAGCTCCATCTTAGAGCTCCTTCCCCTTAATGATGTTGGCTTTTCTTTTTCACCTTACAGCTCAGAGAGCAGTTTTGCCTTGGACCCAATGTATCTCTCCCTGCAAGACATGGTTTCCATAAAAGGAAACCTGCAAAAAGAAGCTATAGGGCTGAAAACAAGGTTCCCCCTCTCTTCAAAGGTAGATTATGGAATCAAGGGGGAAAAATTAAAAACCCTCTGGAATGTCTTCCTTACTCAGGCTGAATTTCCTTCTCAGCTTAAAGAGTTTGTGGAAGCTAATTCTTTCTGGCTGGAAGACTATTGTCTTTTCCGTGTCTTAAAAGACCTCCAGCAGCAGAGAGAATGGAAAGATTGGGAAGAAAGATTCAGAGACAGAGACGAAGAATCTTTACAGGAAATAAAGACAAGGCATAAAAACTCCATAAAGTTTTATCAATGGCTGCAGTGGCAGCTATACTCCCAGCTCAAGTCTGTAAAGGATTATGCTGACTCAAGAGACGTGCTGCTCAAGGGAGACCTGCCCTGGATGGTCAACCGGGACAGTGCTGATGTCTGGGCCTACAGGGAAAAATATTTTGATCTAGAATTTGCCGCTGGCGCTCCACCCGACATGTTTTCCGCTGAGGGGCAACGTTGGGGCATGCCTCCTTTAAAATGGAACAACATATTCGCAGATGACTTTTCCTATATCGCCAAAAAACTGCAGCTTGCGCAGAATTTTTACCACCTCTTCCGTATTGACCACGTGGTCGGCTTGTTCAGGATGTGGAAGATCCCCCTCTATATCCCCCCCGAAGAAAAAGGGACTAAGGGTAGCTTTGAACCCAAAGAAAGGGATGATTGGGAAAGACAAGGAAGAAAGATATTAAAAGCTATAATCAAGAGTACTTCCATGCTGCCTTGCGCAGAAGACTTGGGAAGCGTCCCCTTTTTCTGCTATGATATTTTAAAAGAACTTGGCATCCCAGGCATCCGGGTTCAGAGATGGAATAAAAAAGACCTGGGAAGCAAAGAATTTAAAGATCCTAAAGATTATGCAAGGCTTACCATTTCCACCCTCTCCACACATGATACCTCCAACTGGCTGGAATGGTGGAATAAGGAAGCAAGCAATCAAAAGAAAAAGAACCTGCTCAAGGTGGTTTTTGAAGGAAATGTTCCTTTATTCCTTTCTTTGGAAAAACTGATCACCAAAAACCTGGAAAGCATTAACAAGGCAAGCTCTATCTTCTGCATCTTGATGCTGACAGAATGGCTTTTTTTAGATAGTTTTCTGGACAGGGATAAACCGTCTGATTACAGGTTTAATATTCCAGGCATTATTTCAGATGAAAACTGGTCTCTGAGGATGCCAGCACCCTTAGAAGAGCTTCTTGAACAACCCTTCAATCAAAAGATAAGAAAAATAATTTCCAAAACAAAAAGGACTCCTCAGTCCTAATTGAAAATTAAATCCTTTTTAAATCTTACTCCTTAAAGGAAAATAAGCAGAGAAGGTGGTGCCCTTGTTGCGTCCTTCACTCTCAACATCAACAAACCCCTGGTGGGCCTCCACCAGGCTCTTGACAATGAAGAGCCCCAAACCTGACCCATTGGGATTGGTGTAAGTAGCTTTCTCACCCCGGTAAAAGAGCTCAAAAAGGGATCTCCTCTCTTTTTCTGTAATGCCAATGCCT